>ENA-OREN01000067-OREN01000067.1-marine-metagenome-genome-assembly--contig:-NODE-67-length-140502-cov-5.471319_pt1 | contig 140502 bp, 140 predicted proteins | sample MGYA00248624_ERZ508555 | MGnify/ENA primary metagenome ERZ508555 (study PRJEB26222, sample SAMN06267773) | marine metagenome | isolation source: Saanich Inlet, British Columbia, Canada | place... | reverse complement strand
GAGAAGAAACTTGAAAAACTCAACCCTGCAATCGCTCTTATTAAAGTAAAAGCAGACGAAGGAGAAGAGGTACCAGTACTCCTAAAGAATAAAAAGATTGTGGCACCATTCGAAAGTGTTACCGGCCTGTATGGTCTTCCTCTTAGTAATGAGATGGACCCTACAGCAGCTCTATCTCCATTCTTTATCCTGTACTTCTCACTCTGTCTTACAGACGCAGGATACGGAGCAATCATTGCATTGATCTTTGGTATTTATCTTCTAAAGAGTCGTAAATCTATTGAGGAAGCAAAGCTCCCATGGCTCTTATTCTTTGGTGGAGTAATGACATTCTTTGTTTCAATTCCATTCGGAGGATGGCTTGGGTTAACTCCAGAGCAGGTTCCTGCCTTCCTTACAAAGCAAGGAGCAGAAGGATTACTCTTTAAAGGACAAATCTGGAACCTCGGTAAGCAGTCTGGTATCGACTTCCTGCAAAACCTCTCACTTGCACTCGGTGTAACACACCTCTTCTTTGGGATGTTCCTCGCAGGAATGCACAAATGGATCCATGGCAAAAAAGTAGAAGCATTCTGGGTCGACTTTACCTCGCACATTCTCTTGGGATCTATTTTGTTCTTGGCATTTGCCCCTGCAGAGATGGCCGAGATCGCAAAGTACATTCTCTACGGTGCTATCGGACTAATGATATGGGGTAAAGGACACGGTGCGAAGTGGTTCTTGCGTCCAATCTCAGGACTACTAGGATCTGTTAACTTTATTATCGGTATGATCAGCAATGGCCTCAGTTACTTACGTATTCTAGCCCTCGGGCTGGTAACTGGTGCGATTGCTGCAGCTATCAATCAGGTAGCAGTCGAACTCGGAAACCTCTTCCCTGTGTGGTTGGGTGTCCCTGTTATTATTGTGATCTTCCTTGCTGGGCACATGGTATCCATTGCTCTTAATACGCTTGGAAGTTTCATTCACTCAGGTCGTCTTCAATTCATTGAGTTCTTTTCTCAGTTCTTTGAAGGTGGTGGAAAGGAGTTTTCTCCATTCCGCCGATCAATTTAGTCAAATATTTTTTTCTTACTTTCCCACGTTTTCCCATGAAAACATCTTACAAACTTATCACAGCAGCTGTTGCTTTCGCTCCAGTAGCTGTACTCGCACAAGACCCAACATCTTCTGTTGCTGGTGCTGTGCAATGGGGTCTTGCACTTGCCTTCATTGGTGCTGCAATGGCTACCTTCCTTTCTTGCCTTGGTTCTATCCTTGGTGTTTCTATGACTGGTCAAGCAGGTGCAGGTCTTCTTACAGAGAAGCCTGAACTCGCTGGTAAGGTTATCACTCTTATGGTGCTTCCTGGTTCTCAGGGGCTCTACGGAATGGTTATCTCACTACTATTCATCTTTAACTACGGTCCTGTAATTGATGGCTCAGTTGCTATCTCTCTTTCACAGGGTGTTATTCTTTTTGCAGCTGCATTGCCTGTTGCTATTACTTGCCTCACATCTTCTCCTTACCAGGCGAAGGTATGTGCTGCTGGTATGCACATGCTTGCTAAAGACGACAAGCTTACAGGTCGTGTTATTACTATGGCCGCTCTTGTTGAGACATACGCTCTTCTTGGATTCTTGATTTCTTTCTTCATGCTTAACAGCTTCAAGGTAGGAATCATCCCAGTTGTGTAAGTCTTCTCTCATTTAACTCCCAACCTTACGTCATGGCTTTACAAGATATTCTCGCTGCCATCACCGCCGAAGCTGACAAGCAGATTGCCTCTGCTCGTACAGAGCACCAACGCGCACTCACACAAATGCGTGAGGAAAGCGAACGCAATCTCTCAAAGAAGAAGCAAGAAATTGCCGTCAGCAAACAGCAAAAGATGGATCAGCTATCCGCAAAGGCTCACACGCATGCACATGCACAAAAGCGCAATGCGGTACTTGCTAAGAAAAAGGAACTCCTTGATAACGTGTTTGCAACTGCATCAAAAGAACTCAGTGCAGTTGATGACAAAGAAATAGAGCCACTGCTCCGTTCTTGTCTCAAGCGTATTAAAAACAAGGGTGTTATCCACCCAAGTAGCAAGCACGCAGATCTCCTAAAAAAGATTTGTCCGTCAGAACAGTTCCGTATCGAAAAGCCAACCAATGCTAAAGGAGGTTTCCTCTTTGTCTCTGACAAAGAAGAGCAAGACTTTACCTTTGAGCATCTCATGGAGCACGTTGTACGTCCTTCACATGAATTAGCTACTTCCAAAATTCTCTTCTAATGAGCGCATTGCAGTCTGTTATCGGCCAACACTTCGCGTACGCCTCTGGGCGCACCGGTGTATTGCAGCAGTTGCTGCTCACGGCTAGCGATAGAGATCGCTTACTAGGTGCTGCGAACCTCCCAGAAGCAGAGTCTATTTTGACAGAACTCAAACTTACGAACCCTATAGAACAGGGACTCAAGAAGAGTGACGAAATCCTTCTTGCGATAGGAGCATGGGTACGAGAAGAGGTAGAAATTATGGCCCCAGAAAGTAAGAAACCTGCCTTCCATATTCTCTGGCTCGAAGAAGACTCCCCTATGCTTTCGTATCTACTTAAAGCACATCACGGACTAACATCTGCAGTAAGCACAAAGCCTACAGGTGCCATGACTGCCTACGGAGCAGATGCTCTAGAAGCACTCGTTAATGAAGGTGAAATCGGAACGCTTCCATCTCACCTCACAGAATTTGTGAAGACTGTAAAAGCTATGAAGGAGGTAACTCCAAAGTCCATCGACAGTGCAGTAGCGCAGTACATTGCAACTGTTCAACTTTCCCTTGCTCGTGCGAGCGGATCTAAAGCGTTAAAAACTTATGTCGAACACAAGATCGACCTCAGTAATATTCGCACAGCACTAAGAAATGCTGATGATCTTATAGAAGGAGGAAGTATTCCTCCTGCAGCACTTACCAAAGGTGTACCTGGCATCGTCAGTGCAATAAATCGATCTACTCTTCCTTACGAACTTGCAGAGAATGTACGCAAGGCAGTGGGAGATTCTAACGCAGTAGAACACGCACTCAGCAAAGTAACAGCCGATGACATTGCACACATGTGGAATGTTCCACTCAGCATCGAACCGGTGTTCGCCTTTGCAGCACTTGCTCAAAGTCAGATGAGACTCCTGAGAGTGTTACTCATTGGTAAGCGTGCAAACATGAGCCCTCAAGAAATTAAGCTCATGCTTCCACCATTTTTGTCTGCCTCTCACTACGTACTCTAATGAAATACAAGACCGCTATCGTCGGCTCCCGTGATGCAGTTGCAGGGTTCTCTCTGCTTGGTGTGGATGTAATCCCTGTTGAGTCTCCAGTAGAAGCTGTAGAACAACTTCTGAAGCTAAAGAGGGAACGACGTGAAGACGAACGTGGTATCGAAGTAAACACCTACGCAATTATATTTATTACCGAAGACCTCGCTGGCGGTATTTCTCCAGATGATGAGAAGAAGCTCGCCAAGGGGGCCTTGCCCGCTATTATCCCGCTTCCTTCACACGAAGGAGCAACCGGCTACGGTTTGCAACGCCTCAAGCGCATTGTCGAACGCGCAGTCGGTTCCGATATTCTCCAATAACTATGAGCAAATCTCTCTCTATGGAACAGTCGGCATTAGACACAATTGCTGAAGCAACGCTACGCAGAGCAGAAGCAGATAGGCCTACGCAATCTCCATTAGTCAGTGCACCAGGAATGCTCGGATTCTTTGGTAAGGCATCAGAGCAACGAAAGGATGCTGTGCAAGAAGGTTTTGTTGATGGAGTAGTCACTGAGATTATCGAAAGATCCCGAAGAAGCAGAGCAGTCAATTCTATAAATTGTAATCAATAATTTTTCCCACTTCTTATAATGTCTAAGACAGCCACCATTACCAAAGTCGCAGGACCGCTCGTTGTTGCCAACGGGATGAGCGATGCAAAAATGTACGAGGTTGTAAAAGTCTCGAAAGAGAAACTCATCGGTGAAGTTATCGAACTTCACGGTGAAGAAGCCTCTATTCAGGTCTACGAGGAAACATCTGGTATTGGACCAGGTGAGCCTGTAGAGCTTACTGGAAACACGCTCTCTGTAGAGCTTGCTCCTGGTCTTCTTACTTCTATCTACGATGGAATCCAGCGTCCGCTAGAGCTCATCGAAAAAGAAGCACAGAGCCCATTTATTACTCGTGGTATCGAAGTACCTGGTCTTAGCCGCAGCGCTAAGTGGGACTTTACTGCTACAGCTTCTGTTGGTGACGAAGTGTCAGGTGGTGACATTCTCGGAACTGTTCCAGAAACAACGCTAATCGAACACAAGGTAATGGTTCCACCAAACCTAAGTGGAACAGTTGAAGAAGTGAAGTCGGGAAACTTTACGATCGAAGAAGTTATCGCTGTTATTAAAGACGCAGATGGAAAGAAGCACGAAGTAGCGATGCTCCAGAAGTGGCCGATTCGTATTCCTCGCCCTGTGCAGGGAAAGCTTATTCCGAGCGAACCACTGATCACTGGAATGCGCGTACTTGATATGCTCTTCCCTATTGCTCGTGGAGGATCTGGTGCGATTCCAGGACCTTTCGGAGCTGGAAAAACTGTGACACAGCAATCTCTTGCGAAGTACTGTAACGCGCAGGTGATTGTGTACATCGGTTGTGGAGAGCGTGGTAACGAGATGACTGAAGTACTTACAGAGTTCCCTCACCTTAAAGATCCAAACTCAGGAGAGCCTCTGATGAAGAGAACAATCATGATCGCCAACACTTCGAACATGCCAGTGGCTGCTCGTGAAGCATCTGTATACACCGGTATCACTATTGCAGAGTACTACCGTGATATGGGATACGATGTAGCGCTCATGGCCGACTCCACATCACGTTGGGCAGAAGCTATGCGTGAGATGAGTGGACGTCTCGAAGAAATGCCAGGTGAAGAAGGATACCCAGCGTACTTAGGATCTCGCACAGCAGGATTCTACGAGCGTGCAGGTATTGTGGAGTGTGCAGGTAGCGACAGCCGAAAAGGATCTCTCTCTGTTATTGGTGCGGTGTCCCCTCCTGGAGGAGACTTCTCCGAGCCTGTTACACAGAACACACTTCGTGTGACTAAAGTGTTCTGGGCATTGGATGCGAAGCTTGCTTACAAGCGTCACTTCCCTGCTATCAACTGGCTCCAGAGCTACACACTGTATGCAGACAACCTCGAAGGTTGGTACGGAAAAGAAATTGCAGAAGACTTCGCAAGTAACCGCCGACGTGCTCAAGAGATCTTGCAGGATGAAAGCAAGCTCGAAGAAATCGTACGTCTCGTTGGTATGGATGCACTCTCACCAAAAGAACAACTTACTATGGAGACTGCACGAATGATTCGTGAAGACTTCTTGTTCCAAAACGGATTCGACCCAGTAGATGCCTACAGCTCTCTTCAAAAGCAGTACCGTCTTCTTAAGTCGATCCTTACATTTGCCGATATGGCAGAGCCAGTAATTGTTCAAGAAGACTTCGAATTTAAAAAGCTACAGGAACTTCCTGTAAAAGAAGAGATTGCTCAAGCCAGCTTCTTCCCAGAAGAAGAAGTCGAAGAGAGCTTTAACAAACTTGATGAAACTATCCGTTCCCAAATTTCCTCCCTCTAATCTCCAACTTTCCAACTCTTATTATGTCTACCGCTTACAAAACAGTTCACGACATCGCCGGTCCACTCCTTATGGTTAAGGATGTAGAAGGCGTTGCATACGATGAACTCTGCGAAATTGAACTTACCGACGGCTCTAAGCGTCTTGGTAAAGTACTGGAGTCTCGAGAGGGACTTGCAGTCGTACAGCTCTTTGAGTCCGCTCAGGGGGCAACCACAGAAGGAACAAAGGTTCGCTTCCTTGGCCGCACATTCGAACTTGGTGTCTCCGAAGATATGCTCGGACGCATCTTTAACGGATCTGGTAAGCCAATGGATAACGGTCCTGAGATCGTTCCAGAAAAGAAGCTCGATATTAACGGTGCACCGATCAACCCTGCATCTCGTGACTTCCCAGATGACTTTATCCAAACAGGTATCTCTACCATTGATGTACTCAACACACTTGTACGAGGACAGAAGCTTCCGATCTTCTCTGGAGCAGGACTACCGCACGCTCAGCTTGCAGCACAAATCGCTCGTCAGGCTCGTGTGCTTACAGAAGGAGAAGTTGCAGAAGGAAAAGGAGCAGAGACTGTAGAGAAGGATGACAAGTTCGCAGTGGTATTCGCAGCGATGGGAGTAACCTTTGAAGAAGCACAGTTCTTTAAAAACGAGTTCGAAAAAACAGGTGCTCTTAGCCGTGCGGTTCTCTTCCTTAACACTGCAGACAACCCAGTAGCAGAACGTATCGCTACTCCACGTCTTGCACTTACTGCAGCTGAATACCTTGCATACGAAAAGGACTATCACGTAACAGTGATCATTACAGATATGACCAACTACTGTGAAGCGCTTCGAGAAATCTCTGCTGCGCGAAAAGAAGTTCCAGGTCGACGTGGTTACCCAGGTTATCTCTATACGGACCTTGCAACTTTGTACGAGCGAGCTGGACGTATTAAAGGAAAGAAAGGATCTATCACTCAGATTCCGATCCTTACTATGCCAGAAGATGATGTTACTCACCCAATTCCTGACCTTACAGGATATATTACGGAGGGACAGATTCGTCTCGACCGTGGACTCCACCAGAAAACCATCTTCCCACCTGTTATCCCTATGGGATCTCTCTCACGTCTTAAAGGTAAGGCTCAAGGAGAAGGTGTTACACGTGAAGATCACAGTGGAATGGATGCGCAACTTACAGCATGTTACGCTCGTGGTGTAGAAGTACGTGAACTTGCAGTTATCCTTGGAGAGTCCTCTCTCTCAGATACTGACAAGGCGTACCTTAAGTTTGCAGATCGATTCGAGAAAGAATTTATCACACAAGGAGAAAACGAGAACCGTTCTATCTTTGATTCACTCAACATTGGTTGGGACCTCCTTACAGAGATTCCACGGTCAGAGCTCAAGCGTGTTAAGCCTGCACAGATTGAAACCTACATGAAGAAAAAGAAAGAAGCTGCTGAAGCAGTAACTGCATAAATCTCTATATGATCTCTCCACTTTCTATCATCGGCACATCTTGGAGCTTCTACAAGAAGCAACCTGTGCTCAATGAAATCGCTTTCTGGATGTTCTTCCTTCCGATTGCATTCATGGATGCACTAAGCGGAATGATCGGTGTTGCAGAGGCAGGTGCACAAGGATTGGATGTAGACGGCGTGAAACTCGCATCATTTACTGCGATGGAAATTGCACTCTTTGTTCCTCTGCTCGTTGCACTGTTCTTCTTCCTCTTCTGGGGGCAGGCATGTGTACTTACTGTTGCGAAGCGATTGGTAAGTAGCCCTGCTGGACGCAACCGCACTTCGTTTAAAGCGGTACGCAAAGAAGGATACAAATTTATTGGACCACTAGCACTACTAGAAATCTTACGAGGAATCATCACACTGCTTTGGTGTGTGCTTCTCATCGTTCCTGGAATCATCTACTCCGTACGCACAATCTTCTACGACATCATGCTCATTGAAGAAGGAAAAGTTGCCTACGGGCGCCCAGTGCTCGATAAGAGTAAAGACTTTGTAAAAGGAAGAACGTGGGAGGTATTTTGGCCTCTTATGCTCATCGCAATCTGCATCTTTATTCCTGTAGGAATTATCGATGGCATTATCGTCGCAATTACAACAACAATTGATGAGCGTCTTGTTACGCTCGCTGCAGTACTCACAGACTTTGTCGATGCCTTCGCTGGTGTCTTCTTTATGGTGTGTACCGTAGCGCTCTACGCAGAACTTAAAAAGAATCCTACCCCTTCCAAAGGCTAATTATGGCTCTCTTAAACGTCAACCCAACACGCATGGCCCTCATGGAACTCAAGAGGAGACATAAGTCTTCTAAGCGAGGTCACAAGCTCCTGAAGGACAAACAAGACGGACTGATGCAACAGTTTATGGGTATTGTCAGACAGGCAAAGACACTCCGTGAAGAGGTCGAGGAAGAGCTTGGAAACGTGTTTAAGAAGTTCCTTGCAGCTTCTGCATGGATGACAGATGCACAGCTCCAGAACGCGCTCAGCAGCCCACAAGCAAAGATCGAACTGGAAGTAGAAACCAAGAGCGTCATGAGTGTGAAGATCCCAAACTTTACGATTTCTAAAGAAGGAACCATTAAGTCTTACGGATATGCAGGAACCAACGCAATGTTTGATGAAGCTGTAGAAGCACTTGAACAAGTATTCGAAGTACTCATCAATCTCGCACAAATAGAGAAGCAAGCAGAAGCTATGGCAATCGAGCTTGAGACAACACGTCGTCGTGTAAATGCTTTGGAACACAAGATGATCCCAGACCTCGAAGAGACTGTTAAATACATCAAGATGAAACTTGATGAATCTGAGCGTGCAGGAATCATTGCGACCATGCGTATTAAAGCATCACTCGAAGAGCAAGAGCTGCAAAAGAAAGAGAAGCAGAGCTAATTCTTCTGGAGATCGATATCAATTGGTTTACCGAACCAAATAATACATGCGGCTATTAGTGATCCGATGAGATTAAATACAAGATCCCATCCTGTATTGATGTACCCACCAACATTCGTACTCGGGATAATCAGTACCGCAAAGAATTCTATCAGCTCGTTAAATGCCCCGAGTCCATTGGCTGCGAGGACTGCGAGAACAATTTCTGATACATATTCATGTGTTCCAGTAACAATAGGACGTAGCACCTGCCAACACACCCACGTACACACACCGAACCCATATCCGTGCACTAAGTGATCATATTTAAAGTAGTCTGGTATCAACCACAGGCTATACAGCACTGTGCTGTCCCCATTGTGTGGCCAAGAGATAGGAATCTGAATCAATCCTCCTAACATGTGCATAAGCCCCCAGATAGAAAGGCACCACAAAATACCTGTAGAAAAATGTACCTTACTATGAATATTTTTTATCAGTAGACCTGCAACTATCACCACAAAGACATACAATATAAACTCCCAGTTTCTATTCTGAACATAAAAAACAGAAGCGGCTAACACATACAAACTTGTAAAAGCGATGACAAAACGTTCAGAGGATTTGGATGCAGGGTTAGACATTACAAATACGGTATACCTCTTCGGTATGATTTATCAAGACTACGCAACCGCCTTTACTACTGCTGCAAAGACCTTAGGGTCATTTACTGCAAGTTCTGAGAGTGCCTTACGGTCGAGCTCTACGTTCTTATCCTTAAGAGCCTTGATAAAGCGTGAGTAGTTCATACCATGCTCTGCAACAGCTGCGTTAATACGCGTAATCCAGAGTGCGCGGAATGTGCGCTTCTTCTTTTTACGGTCGATGTAAGCGTGCTGTCCTGCCTTCATCACCGCTTCGTTCGCCTTCTTGAATGTAGAGTTACGCATCCCACGGTATCCTTTCGCAAGGTTGCGAATTTTCTTGTGACGCCGACTTCGTATGTAACCAGTCTTTACTCGCATCTAGAGGTAGGGAAGGAGGGATTTAAGCTTCTTAGTATCGCCTTTTTCAGTAATAAGAGTGCGGTTTAGGCTCTTTTGGCGGGTGCTCTTTTGGAGCAAGAGGTGGTTTCGGCTGTTGCGTTTTACTGCAACTTTGCCTGAACCGGTCTTTTTGACCCGTTTTTTAGCGCCGCTGTGACTCTTCTGTTTAGGCATCGGGAGCAGTTTATAGGTAAAATCGCCTTTTTCAAGCAATATAGTACTATTTTAGCTGGTTTTCTGTGGGCTATCCTTTCTCTCCTCTCTTTGGGCGAACAATAGCCGTAAACTGGTTTCCTTGTGGCTTCACCTCCTGTTCTACCTCAGAGACGTCCATGAGCTCTTCTACAAGCCCTGCGAGCTTCTGACGAGCATAGTCTTTGTTAGTCATCTCTCGACCCCTTAGACGTACTACAAGCTTCACTAAGTGACGCTCTGAGAGAAACTCCCTCGCTCTATCGAGGATACGATCGAGGTCATGCTTCTCTGTACGAAAAGAGAATCGAAGCATCTTTACCTCTGTCTGCTTATTATGTGCCTTCTGTTTCTGCTCCTTCTTCTGTAACTGATACATATAGCGTCCAAAGTCCGTGATCTTTACCACTGGAGGAGTTGCCTTAGGAGAGATCTCAATAAGGTCAGATTCTTCTTCTTGGGCACGTTCTAGTGCTGCTGCTACTGTCATAGTCACAGATTCCTCACCATCAATAAGTCGAACCTCTGGGGCACGGATTTCCTCGTTGATTCGTGGTCTCTTTTCCTTCTTCTTTACCGGGATGTGTTTACGACGTTTCTGCAGGGTGGGCTTGGGGTAGTGTATTAACAAAGAGGAATTTATGCTCTGAAGCAGTGCTCTGTCAAGAAATAGGCTTTAAGATTCCTCGCTAAACACTAATAATGTCAGTCCCAACCTCTGCCACTTTGGGGCATCCCCAGGCTTCATAGAAACTTCTTCGATAGCCATAAGCTGTAATGGCCACAATTTATATCCACTAAGAATCTCTCCTAAGTCACTGCGAAGGAGTGATTTTACATCACGCAAAAGAGAAGTACGTAGAACATTTTCAAACAAGTTTAAGAAAGTCATCGAACTAAATGACCTCTTTAGTTGCTCTTCATACGTCTTCGAGTTCTCTGCATATCGCAATAGATCTGCAGTCAAAAACTGCTCGAGCGCTACGATTCCAGATGGGTTCTCTTGTTCAATACGATCCACTAGTAATTCTACCTCTTCTTCAGTCAACACATCACCGACAGTCAAAAGACCAGAGAGTTGTACGAGAAGCATAATGGTTTTTAAACCATCTTCGTGAGCGGCAAACTCTACAGATACAGTTCGAGAAGTAGATCCATCATCTCTTTTTACAGGTTCAGAAATATCAAGATTAGACATCTCAGCAAGTAAGCCATCACGTGTAAGTACATCACGAATCACTTCGAATGTCGCAACGACGCGACTTACATTTGTCTCTTCTGGCAGTGCATACACTTCTACTTTTTCTTGCTGAGAACCAATGCGCGTTGCGGAGTGTAGCTCAGTAAGTTCAATCTGCTGTGTGAGTGCTGCAAGCCTGCGTTCCATTTGTGGAAGCTGTCCAACAATCGGAACAGAGACATCTCTCACCTGAATAATTGTCTGGATATGTGCGTACATCAACATGCCAGCAATCACCATGAGTCCAGATCCTGTTCCAAAAAGAAGGATAGGATGAAGTGCAGCCAAACGTTTGAATGCAGAACTTATCATCGGACTGAAATACGTAAAGTAAATGGTGAATAGAACGATCCGTTCTCACCTTCTTGTCTTGTGTACCTTGATGTTTCTACATTCGTTACCATATCAATAGCACCGATGTCCTCTACAAACTGTGCCAGTACTGTCATAGAACGAGGTCCAACATTAGTAACCTCTCCACGAATCTCTCCTATGTTTGTTGTGGCATCAAAGTAGAATCCAGAAATCACAACGATGTCTGTTCGTCCTGGAATAAGATCGACAATCACCTGACGGATTTCTTTCCGAAGCTTCTGGAACACGAGTCGTTCATCCTTGAGTCCTTTTAGTCTCTCATAAAGATCGTGATTTACCGGAAGAAGAAAAGATCCTCTCTGATCTTCCATAGTAAGAATCTGACCTTCGAGATCTGTCTTGTACGCTTTAAGCTCTTGCAAACCGCGCACGGTACCGCCAATTTCCACTCTCGTAAGCTCAGGAACAAGCAAATACCAAGAGAGTGCAAGGAGTGCAGTAAGCACGAGTGAAAACAGAAAGAACGAGAACGCTGTGCGTCTTGCAATGTCGCCGAAACTGTGACGTTGGGTATTCAAGGTTTTTATATTGGTTTCCTCTTATTATAGCGCAAAAGAGAGTCTTTTTCCATGGAGATGATTTGCATATATCAAGAAATGTGTTGTAAAAAATTACAACAGCTATAGGGAAATCCGCTAGCAGCAGCTATAATAGAAGCAATTACTTACCTCCCCCCTTCCACTGTGGAAGAACTACTCAATAAAATCACAGCACTACAAGCTGCGCTGAACACAGGGAAGGACAGTCTTTGAGGAAAGAGGTATACCAAAACTCATAGAAGAATTAGAAAAGCAGTCCCAAGACCCAAACCTCTGGGACGATCAATCTTCTGCTAATGCGCTTTTTGCAAAACTGAAAAGTCTAAAAAAGCAGTGGGAACCTGTAAGTACCCTTCTCTCAGAGACTGATGGTCTCTTGGAAATGATAGAGGCATCAACTGCAGAGGATTTACCTGCTCTCGAAGAAGAATTCGTAGCACTAGAAAACACATGGAAAGAAGTGGAGATCGGCCTCTACTTAAGTGGTGAGTTCGATATGAACAATGCCTACATCACTCTCAGTGGAGGTGCAGGAGGAACAGATGCACAAGACTGGGCTGCAATGCTCATGCGAATGTATTTGCGGTACTGCGAACGCCAAGGCTGGGAAGCAACGCTTGTCGAAAAAACAGACGGGCAGGAAGTTGGTATCAAGTCAGCAACGATTCATATCCAAGGAGAATTCGCCTTCGGATTTTTGCAGTGTGAGCGTGGTACACATCGGCTCGTTCGCCTCTCCCCATTTAATGCAAAGAACCTCCGACAGACAAGCTTTGCCTTGGTAGAAGTTCTACCCGAGATAACCGAGACAACCGAAATAGAACTAGAAGAGAAAGACCTACGCATCGATACCTTCCGAGCTTCCGGAGCTGGAGGGCAGCACGTAAATAAGACCGACAGTGCCGTACGTATTACCCATGAGCCAACAGGTCTTGCTGTTGCCTGCCAAAGTGAACGCAGCCAACAACAAAACAGAATACGTGCAATGAATATGTTACGAGCAATGCTGCTAGAAAAAAAGCGCTCAGAGGATGCTGAGCAAAAAGAAGGATTAAAAGGTGCAAGCAAAAGTGCAGACTTCGGTCAGCAGATTAGGTCGTACGTATTACACCCGTACCAGATGGTGAAAGACTTACGCACAAACATCGAGACTGGAAACACAGACGCCGTACTCGACGGAGACATTCAACAATTCATTGATGCGGAACTCAAGAGAAGTAAATAGGAATCAAAAAAGACTCCCAAAGGAGTCCTTTTGATTCGCTGTGTAAGTGGACTAGAGGTCCTCAGAGCGAACAGTCTTACGACCGTTAGCCTTTGCGCGGTCACATGCCTTAGCAACAGATGCCTCAAGACTTGCAGAAACTGCGTCTGAGAGGTCACCAGAAGACATCATACCGTGCTTCTTAACTAGCTCTTTGAGCTTGGAAGCTACTACGTAACTCATAAGTAGGAGTGGTAGGAAGTAATAACGAACCGAATTCTACGGATAATTCAGTCAACCCCGCAAGTCTAAATTGGCAAATTAGTACAGTTTTTTTATGCAGAAAGCCAATTGACAGAATTAAGTGTTTCAGCAAGGGGCCTAAAAATACAGAAGATTTAACAAAGACTTTTGCCCTTTGCATAGCGGATATCTCCTATTTTATCGATGCTGCCCCTGACGAGGTGGTCGAGGTGCTTTTTCACGTTCACCCTGTGCATCTCTGCCCTTGCGCAATGGGTGTTTTAGGGGCAATTTACTATCGAGTCGGTCCAGTTTCCTCTCGTGAGGAGGTGGCATTCGGTCTATTGGACGCCCCAATTCTTCTCTTTTTTTGCGAATCTCTTCTGGTACATGCTCACGATTTATCATAGGTGGTGGAGCTTTCCTCTCCCACTTCTCACGTGCACGATTGCGTACTCCCCCAACATGATCATTAAATGCCCGTACTTCTTCTATGCTCACCGCTCCATCCTCTATCTTTATAAGAAATTCTTGATGCCGCATCATCACATCATCCACACGATCTTGCATGACAACACGGTGATCCTCTGGGACACGATCCAGATGCTCCTGCAGTTTTGCCATACGATATTCTATGCGCTCCTCCAAACGTGCACGTCTATCGGGAGTGAACTCTTCTGTAGAAGAAAGATGTTCGACTTCTTTTAAGCGACGCTTAATTCTACGCCTTCCCCACTCTGCCCTTCGCTCAGGATCAAAAGAAAGTGCTGCATCTATTAGCGGCTCAGTAACATCAACCTTTATAGAATAAAGCGTATCCCCAGGAACTGCTGCCTGTGAAGCATATGCCACACCACCTCCACCTCCTCCAACAATAATAAGAGCAATAAGAACACTGGCTGTTAGCTTATGGAAATGCATCCAGCTAAACAGTGCTACAGTCGCAGTCTCTTCTAGTGGATTCTTACGCATGTGTGCGGCAATCGCCTCAAAGCCTTCTGCTTTTTCGAGCGAGTTTAAACTGATCTGCTTTGCACTTGCGAAGGTAGAGATCCCCTGCCATAGCAGTGCCTTCTCCTGAGAGGAGAGTTGCATACGCTTTGCATCGCCGAAGAATTGCTTGGTAAGTTTATCCATAGGTCGCAAGAATCGTACGTAACATTTTCATGCCTCTATTAAGGCGAACAGAAACAACATTGGCAGTTTCATTTAAGAGCTCTGCTATCTCTTTAGGAGATAACTCATCTATGTACCGCATGATAATGGCAGCTCTGTAAGGCTCTTCTAATTCATGAAGCACTTGTGCAATAGCTTTCGCATCAAAGACACGCCCCTGATCTCTTCCGTCCTCTCCTTCAATTTCAAAACCGCTCTCTTCCATATCTTCATACGAAACTACTGTTCTCTTTTTTGCTCTGCGTGCTTCATCAACCAAAATATTATTGGCAGTTCTATATAAGAACGCTTGAACGTTATCGATATCTTTCCCAGCAACGAGATAATCCCACGCTTTCATAAATACCTCCTGCATCAATTCCTTTGCTCGTTCTCTATCAAAGCATCTGTAACAACAATGACGAAAAATTGCATCAGCGAACTCATCGTACGCAGTGGCAAAATCGGCATCGGCCCCAGGGTGGCTTTTGATAGTCATCGGCATATATGACGTATAGACCTACCTATTCTTACATAGAAACTCTGAGAAGAAAGTGATTTCCTTCTAAATACCTGTTTAGAGCTATAATTTGTAATTTTTGTAAGAGTTCCGAAGTTCGTCCGTCATATACCCCGACAGTGCAAATGTCATTTCTACTTCTTACCCCTTTATATATGACTACCGCACAACGACTATTATCCCTTTCCCTTATGGGTGGACTCACCCTCGCAGTCGCTCCTCTAGCTGGAGCTCAAGGTCCATTTGGAGACCTCGATGATACAGACCGCCAAGCAGTACGAACTGCTCTTGAGGCGTGTCGTGATAACAATGAAGAACGAGAAGACCGCAAAGCATGTGCTGATGCAGTCTTTGCACAGTACGGTATTGAGAAGCCAGAAGGCCACGGTCGCCGTGGACAACGTCGTGGACAACACGACGGACAGAAGCAGGACATCCCAGAGGATGTACGTGAAGACCTCAAGGCATGTCGTGAAGATAACGCTGGTGACCACGAGGCCGCCAAGACATGTGCCGAAGAAGTATTTAATGAAAACGGTCTTGAGATGCCAGAGCATCGAGGTCGTGGACAAAAGATTGGTCACAAGTTTCGTTCAAATATTGTAGAAACATGTGGCGAACGTGAAAACACTGACGAGTGGCGCGCATGTACTAAGGAAGCACGTGGAACTATTCGTGGTGAATTCCAAGAAGAGCACCCAAAAGCATTTAACAGATTCCAAAATCGAAGGCGTCGTGGTGGTATCCATACCAGTGCAGACCTTCGAGCAGAATTGAGAACTTGCTTAGAGATTGATGACAATGAAGAGCTACGTGAATGCGTCTTTGGTGTACGAGAGGCAGCACGTGAGCAGTCACAAAACTAATTGATACAGAAAAGACTATTGGGGAAACAGTTAGAGACGGGTTGGCACGAGCTACCCGTCTTTTTCTGATCTGCTACTATGCACACATGAACTTCCCCATAGAAATCGGCCACAAGTTCCAAGTAATTGCCAAAGAGATCAAATTTAATCCCGAAGATGTCGAAGAACGCTTTACGCGTGGTAGTGGGCACGGAGGACAGAGCGTTAACAAGTCCACCAACTGCGTGGAGCTACATCATGAGCCTACTGATATTGATGTTCGATACCATCACCACAAAGGACTTCTGCGTAACCGTAAAGAAGCGTGGGAATTACTCGTAGTAAAAGTAGAAGAACACAAAAAAGGGAAGCAGTCAGAAATAGGACAAAAGCGACACAAGATCCAAAAACAAAAACAGCGAAGATCGCGCAAGTCAAAAGAGAAAATGCTCGAGGAAAAAAAGAAAAGATCTGAGATTAAAGAATTCAGGAGAGCGATTGATAATTAGGCAAACTGTGAAACATCTCACTACGTCAAATACTTTTTACATATAAGAAGCGTATACTACATCTGACCTTCCTCCTTCTTTCATGAAATTCTTTCGATCGATCATTGCTCTAACTGCCGTATTTGCACTCTTCGTCAGCGCAGTTCCACCTGCACAAGCTGCAATTCATTTTGGTTCTGTTGGCAATAGCTCACCGAGAGGATTCAAGCGAAGTATTTCTCGTGCACGTGATGTATTAAAGACAACCTGTATTCATGAAAAAAATGCTAACGACAGGCGTACATGCATGCAGGAGTACCGCAAATCTATTCGAGGATTAGCATCACCTATTAAACGAAACTACGTAGAACACAACACAGAGCAACGAGGAGAGCGCTGTGGAATATTACCTACCACTCAAGAGCGAAGAGCGTGTATTCGAGATGCTCAAGCAAACATTCCTCAGGGAAACCAGCGAGTATACAACAAGCGCACTCGATCTAGGGCAGCTAAAAATAGGCGTGATGAATGCCGTGGAAAAGAAACAACGAATGAGAGGCTCCAGTGCCTAAGGGGTTCCAGCAGCACACGAAGAACACAACAGGTTACTCAACCTGCTCGCAGAAACCGTCTATCAGAAAACACTCCTGTGGACTTCATTTCTCCTCAGGGTTTGCGAAGAAACCTCAGCAGATCTCGAGATCTTATTAAAGAGAAATGTGGTGATATTGTGGACGGTAACGACAAAAGAGTCTGTATCAAGAATATCCAGAATGAATATCAGGGATACTAGATCTTCTTTCCTTCCTGCATTCTCTTAGCCAAGGTGCGCAAGTAAGACGCTGCTACCTTGATAGTCTTGTATTCACCAGTTGCAGGGTCAAATACTCTCTTCTTTTGAATATTTGGCTTATACGTCCTTTTAGTAGAACGCATAGACTTACTTCGGGTTTGACCTGAAGAAGTTCTCTTGCCTGTTTTGCTGCATTTGCGTGCCATTTCGGGGAAATCCTACGGATTAGAGTGATTTAGGTCAAATAGATTATGAGGATTTACGACAATCCTTTGTTCCCCTTAAAGGAGCTTTGCCCTATCCTGCCCTGTACATGGTCCCATTCCTCTCCCCTACCTTTATTATTGCTATCTTAATAGCAGTAGCCGTACACGAATGGGCACACGGATATGCAGCCTTTAAATTAGGAGACCCTACAGCCAAGTACGATGGAAGGCTGACTCTCAACCCCCTCGCACACCTAGACCCTGTTGGAACAGTTCTCTTTGTCCTAGTAGGATTTGGATGGGGAAAGCCAGTTCCAGTAGACCCTCGCTACTTTAAGCACGCCATACGCGACAGTGCGATCGTGGCCTTTGCAGGACCTCTCAGCAATATCATCCTTGCATTCGGAGCATTCGCGCTTGCGCTTCTCTTTGGAATGAAAGCAGAGGTACTCGCAGTCACAGGAGCCTTGATCGCTCCAAACAACCAACCCGTAATTATCAGCTTTATTGCAGAGCTTCTTGGTGACATCATTCATATCAATCTTGTATTGATGGCATTTAACCTCCTGCCAATAGCCCCTCTCGATGGAAGTAAGATCATTCGTATCTTCTTGCCGTATGAATACGAATATCAGTATCAGCAATTTATGCAGAAAGGACCGTTTATTTTGTTGGGACTGATCGTTGCAGGTCGTGCCTTTGGACTTCCGGTACTAAGCATGTGGATTTCGATTATCATGGCTCCGTTTTTAGGTCTTATGTACGCACTTATATGAGCAAACTCGCAATATTTTCCGAGCTCTGGAAATTTCTTAAAGTCCGCAAGAAGTGGTGGCTACTACCTATGCTTATTATGATCGTTCTCTTAGGACTGATCTTAGTCTTCGCTCAAGGGTCTGCTTTGGCACCCTTCATCTATACCGTTTTCTAAATGAAGCTCCTGATTATCCTAGCCTTGTTGGTTGTAACGGTTCTTCTCTGTGACAAATATGAAGAGAGGCTCCCTCCTCCGATTAGTTGGATCTATGCACTTTGGAAAAAGTTTTCACATGTCCTAGGAACAGTAATGAGCTTTTTGATTCTTACTGTTTTGTGGATCGTTGGATTCGGTATCTATGCAATTGTTATAAAAATAATCACATTCCCTAAGCGATTTAAAACTAAGCCAAACACGTACTGGATCGACGTCGAACCAACGACTGTTGAATCTATGAACCACCAATTTTAATGAGCAAACCTACCTACATCCTCGGCCTCTCTTGCTACTACCACGATGCAGGTGCTGTGCTTCTTAAAGATGGAAAGGTGGTGTTTGCGGCCCAAGAAGAACGCTACACACGCAAGAAACAAGATGACCGCCTACCAACAGACGCTATCGCTAAAGCGCTAGATCATGCGCAAATAACTATTGATGAAGTAGATGCCATTGGGTTTTACGAAAAGCCAATGCTCAAGTTCTTTGACCGTATTCTTTCAACATACTTTAAGACGTGGCCACTTGGGCTTCGTCAGTATCAAATGGCAATGCAAGAATGGATGCACACAAAACTTTGGATCCCACAGCACATCGAAAAGGACTTAGGATACAAAGGAAAAGTCTTCTACGTTCCACATCATGAGTCCCACGCAGCTTCCAGTTTTTACTGTAGTGGGTTTAACGATTCTGCTGTAGTGACTGTCGACGGTGTTGGAGAATGGGCAACGACCACTATCGGATACGGGAATGATAAAGCATTAGACCTCAAACAAGAGATCCACTTCCCGCACTCACTTGGGCTGCTCTATAGCGCAGTCACCTATTACATCGGATTTAAAGTAAACAGTGCAGAATATAAAGTAATGGGACTCGCTCCTTATGGAGAGCCAAAGTACGTTAACCAGTTTAAAGAACTTATAGAAATAAAAGATGACGGGTCGTTTGCACTCAACATGAAGTACTTCTCGTATGAACACGGACTAAGAATGACAGGAAAGAAGATAGAGAAGCTCTTTGGAGAGCCAACAAGAAAACCAGAATCTGAATTAACACAGTTTCATAAAGACATCGCAGCATCCGTACAAAAAGTTACCGAAGAAGCGATGCTCAAAATCTGTAAACACGCAAAAGAGATCTGCCCGTCAGAAAACCTCTGTCTTGCAGGTGGTGTCGCACTCAACTGTGTAGCCAACGGAGAAATATTACGATCTGGACTCTTCAAAGATATCTTTATTCAGCCTGCTGCTGGTGATGCAGGAGGAGCCCTAGGTGTTGCTCTATCTATTTGGCATAAGAAGTTTGGAGGAGAGAGACTTCCAAAGATGAATGATGTCTACTGGGGTACTGAATATTCAGATGATGACGTAGAGACGTTCCTAAAGAATGAAAATCTCCCGTACGAGAAGCTCGATGAATCTCAGTTAATTGATACTGTTTCTTCGCTCCTAGAAGGTGAAAACGTTATCGGGTGGTTCCAAGGACGCATGGAGTTTGGACCAAGGGCTTTGGGAAACAGATCGATCATTGCCGATGCGCGAAATAAAGAAAACTGGCAGAAAGTAAATTTGAAAATTAAGTTCCGCGAAAGCTTCCGCCCATTTGCACCAACAGTTCTTGAAGAAAATGTTTCTGAGTATTTCGATCTTGATAGAGAGAGCCCCTACATGTTGCTCGTCGCAGATGTGCAACCTGATAAGCGCGACATGATTCCTGCGGTAACACACGTCGATGGCAGCGCGCGTATTCAAACAACCTCCGAAAAGCAGAACTCTAAATATTATAATCTGATCAAAGCCTTCCGCGAGAAGACTGGTTGTGCGGTAATTATTAACACTTCATTTAATGTCCGAGGAGAACCGATCGTAGAGAGTCCTAAAGACGCTTTGAATTGCTTCTTAAACACGCACATGGATTACCTAGTAATGGGTAATATTTTAATGAAGAAGAGTGATATGCCTACAAACCGTGTGTTGCAAAGTGCAGACTATCTCGATAAATTTGAACTTGATTGATGCGCAAAGATCTTCTCATTAACACAGGCCTCGTTACAGGATCTATTATCGGATTCTTTCTTGTTGCTGAGTTTGGACTGCGCATAACGGGATTGCAAACCGTTAAACCTAATCCACCTAAAATATATCAGCAATCTGAAATCTCTGAGATTAGCTATGAGCTAATTCCAAACTTGCGTAGTGAACCTGCATACAAAGCAACCGTCAGTACAGACCAACGAGGACTTCGTCTTAACTCTGCAAGTCCTGAGCCATCTGGGCGAAAACTGGTTGCTGTTCTCGGTGACTCCATTGCATTTGGTCACGGTGTAGAAAATACAGAGACGCTCGCTGCTCAACTCAGCAAACATAATATCAATGCACACTATCTAAACGCCGCAGTACCGGGATATCAGCTTGGACAACAAACCGCTACGTATAGGCAAAAGGTTGAACCACTAGAACCCGAAAGTGTTGTGCTCGTCTTTTACTGGAATGATCTCAATGCAGGCCTTCCAGGAATACTAGATAGCCAAGGAATCTTACGCGGACACAACTGGGTACCAGCAGACAGGGTGTGTCAGCCTATAGAAACTGGAGTGCTTGGATTTATTCCTGGTAAGTGTTGGCTGGATACTCACAGTGCATTTTATAAAGCATTCAAAAAACTCATGAACCTGAAGGCAAGCAAAGCAAACCGAGAAGAAGAACGCGCAACAGAAGAAGTAGAGGCAATATCTCTTCTTGAGCATCTTGAAGAATACGAACAGGATCTAGAAACTCTTGCACAAGACCTTCCTGACAATCGAACCTTTGTTATCTGGCCTGATAACTTTTTACATACAGAAGAACGAGTAAAACTAACCGTGATAGCTGAACGTCACGGATTTATAGTAATCGACCTCTACGAACTCTTTAGTAATCAAGTAGAAACTCTCTCGTGGGACACCGTACATCCAAGTCCTCAAGCTATTGAGGATGCAGCTAAATACATTCTTAAAACGTACTATAAATAAATACTTCCACAGACTCCTGACTCCAAAGCACCACTGCACTAAGTACGAGTGCAATGAGTAAGCCGGTTACAATATTTCGTAATGAAAACATTAGAGAAGAAGTGTACGTAATATATCTATAGAAGTCGCAAACGAACTGGTGACAAAGAATGCCCAACCAAGAGTGACGAAGTGAAATGTAATGAAAATACCAAGAAGCTTATTCATTCTAAGGCCGCTGAGTGTCCACAGACGATGAACAACAAGTCCTGCACCATGCCACAGTCCCCAGACTGCGAAGTTGCTTGTAGAGCCATGCCAAATACCAATGATAAACATGACAGCGACGAGATTGAAAAGTGATCGCATAAGTGATGCTCGATTTCCTCCTAGAGGAATGTAAATATAGTCTCGTGCCCAGTCGCTAAGACTCATATGCCACTTGCGCCAGAACATCGCGATATTGGCTTGTAGATAAGGGTATTCAAAGTTCTTAGGTATCACAATTCCAAAGAGTAATGCACTTCCAATCGCAATATTACTAAGTCCCGCAAAGTCTGCGTAAATACGAATCGAGTACGCATATAAATGCACCAGTCCATCAAATGCACTCGTAAAATTCGCAGGATCTTGCAAAGCATTGGTAAATGGAACCAACGGATCTGCAATAATTATTTTCTGTGCATACCCCATCAGCAAAAACAGTAAGCCGTAGTACAGATATTTCGGTTCCATCTTTGGCGTACTGAGTTGGGCTACAAAATGATCAAACCGTTTTATAGGTCCTGCACTCCGTGCTGGAAAAAAGAGTCCATAGGTACAGATGTTACTAAACGAACAACTTTTTATAGATCCTCTATAAATATCTGTCAGCAATGAAATAAATTCAAACGTGAAATAAGACATTCCCAGAGGCATCACCAAATCAAATGCTCGCAAAGATGCGAGAGGTATCTGTGACAGATACTTAAACGCACACAGTCCAAGCACAAGTACTGCTACAGAAAATAACAACGTACGTAGCCTCTTAAGTTTTAGAAGTAATTGTGCAGCTGCATACGTAAATGCAGTAATCAACAGTAGTAACACGAGATTGCCTACGCTGTAATAGGCATAAAACAACACACTAAGTAGCAGCAGTATGCTTTTACGAAAACGCACAGGGGCTACCCAGTATATTCCAACACCAAAGAGGAGGAATGCGATGTACAGTGCTGAATTAGTTGGCATAAAGAAAGTCGTAGAGAAGGTCTGTCATTAATATATGACCGGCACTATTTAAGTGTGTATAACCATTTCCAAAATAATGCTTTTGCTCAAATGCATTATGCACATTCAAAACATGTCTCCCCTCAAAGAGCTGCTCAAGTTTGTTCATACTCTCTTTGTGCAAGGCGGTTCGTTCGTACCAGTTATCATCTAAAATAACGTAATGCACGTTGTCTCTCTTCTCTGAGAGACTTAGTACATGCTTCAGCAATCCAAATGATCTGGATTTCTCTATATCAAGTGCAAGAGCAGTCTCTTTCTCTTCAGTATCGCCCTCATCTGGAGCTAACTCTTCACGCTGAATAGCTCCTGCAAAATTCATCGCAGCTATACGATGTAATATCGTGTTTTCTGCAATGCTAGGCTGCATTCCAAGCATCTGCTTATTGACTAGATCTCTATTGCGAAACAAAGGAACGTAGCGCATCACGACATCTGTAATAGCACGCTGCAATGGAGGCTTGCCTGCTAAAAGAGAGAAGTTACAACACTCTTCTAATGCACCTGCACTTTCAGATAAATAGCGTGATACTAGCTGAGGAAATCTGATGTAGTCCTCTGGGGTTTTGTCGTTATATCTATCATGAAACCATATAGGATTTATAAAAACTATATAGGTGTCGTGAGGGTTCCAAAGATTCTCTATAACAGCATACTCATCAAGGAATGACATCCCAGGGACAGCTAGATTTACAACCTCAGCACTGTCTTCTCCTAATCTAGTAGAAAGTAATCCTGCGAATGATTCATCAAAATCTGCACTCACACCCCACACCGTACTATCCCCCACCATTACGAGATGCTCATTGTCATCACTGCCTAGTAAATGCATCATTCCAAGTAACTCATTTTCACTGGGCTGATTTAGCATGCGTTCGAAGTTATCTAAACTTACTAAGGTCTGCACTGCGATGTTGATCGCGCAGAAAAATATCATTGCCCAGAAAAGGCCCAGAGTGCACTGGACGGTTTTTTTGCAAGAGAAGGATAAGATGCGCAAAAAGCCATACTGCGTATTAGAGAGAATCAAGAACGCGCTTCATTCTCTTTTTCCAACTGTGATTCTTAATCATGGTAAGTCCTTTAGTAGAACGCTGCTTTGCCTCTGCTGGATGGTCGATTACATCGCGAAGTCCTCCAGCAAGAGAAGACACGCTTCCGGGTTGCACAAACCGTACGATAGTCTTATCAGCGACGTCTCGTACAGGAGGAATGTCTGCACAAATCACAGGCTTGCCTGCTGCTAAATACTCAAAGAGTTTTAGCGGTGATGTATCTCGCTTAAAGTACTGATGCTTTGGCACCGGAGATGGATACACACAAACATCACATGCGGTCATCGCATCAGGGACAAGCTTTGGACGCACAGGGCCGTGGAATAAGAAATCATGATCGGTAAGTCCCGAATGAAGCGCAAGCTTTCTGTAGCGTTCTATCCAAAGATCTGGACCTCCTACAACAAATAAAAATACATTTGGATAGTGCTGCTTTAATGAAGGCATCGCCTTAATAAGAATCTCTACCCCCTTCTGCACTTTATCCATTGTGACCAACGACCCAATGTATCCAATAATAAATCGATCATCCGGAACGCCAAAATGATGCTTTGCCTTATTAATAGTTGGAAGTTTTTCAAACCGTTCTAAATCCACCGCATCTCCTTCGACAATAATTTTATTTTTTGGAACTCCCCAAGAGACAAGCTCATCGCGCATCGGACTCGTTAGGCATACAACGCGCTTACATTTTTTGCAGAGTGCAGTAAACTTACTCTTTCCTCGCTTTGGCAGAGTATGGAGCTCTAGCACTACAGGCATCTTTGTAGAAAGAAGGGCCGGAAGAACCTGAGGAGAACGCGCATACAACAAGTCGAACTTATTATCTGCAAAATACTTTTTAAGAGACCTTCTATATCCGGACATGGTAAAGAGAAAAGCGAAGCGTCCTGGAATAATCTTGGATTGAAACGCATCAAATGTTTCGATCTTCTTTGCAGTAAAATCTTTTTCTAGATGATAATACTGAACATGATCATGTGTAATTTTATTCAGAATATCTGGAGAGGCCAAAGTGACATCATGTCCCAGCTTTACCATCGCCTCAGCGACACGGGCAATCTGATGTCCGTGGGCTTTCTCGGTTGGAAACCGTGTATGGGTGACGTAGGCTATCTTCACACATAGCATAGTATCATGAATAAACCCGTTCTCCTCACTTTCGGCTTCCCAGACCCAAAATCGCCTAGATACAGGAATTTGGTGGAATTATATGAGTCTGAGGGATGGGAGATACGAGAGTGCCTCACAGCCTCTAAAGGCTTCTTCGGAAAGCACAAAGACCTTCTACGGCAGTTTAAAGAGCATCGAAAAGAGTACAACGCCCTACTGGTAAACTTTCCTGGCTACTATCTCATGCCTATTGCTTGGTGGCTCACGCGGTTCCCTCGTAAGCAGCTGATCTTCGACGCATTTATCTCTATCAGTGACACGCTCGTATCAGATAGAAAGAAAATTAGTTGGATAAATCCACTCGCATGGTTTTACTACGGCGCTGATGTTATCTCTACGCATCTTGCCGATGAAGTATTGATCGATACAGAAGCGCACAAGCAATTCTTCTCAAAAAGATTCTTCTTAAAGGCCAAACGCATTCGTGTTGTGTATGTTGGGACATTAAAAGATCTTTTCTGCCCCGGACCTAAAGAAGACAAATTGCCTGCAGACAAATTCAATGCACTGTTTATTGGGAGTTATATTCCTCTACAGGGAATCGAATACATTCTACGTGCAGCAAAAATACTTAGTGACAAGTCAGATATTCACTTCACACTGATTGGTAACGGACAGACGTATAACGATATGACTGCACTTGCAAAAGAGTTAGATCTGAAGAACGTTACGTTCCTCGACTTCATGCCTCTCACAGATCTGCCACACTATCTACGGTCTTGTGACGTCGCTCTTGGAATCTTTGGAACATCAGACAAAGCCAACCGTGTGATCCCCCACAAAGTCTACGATGCAGTTGGATGTGGAGTCCCTGTAATCACCGCAAGCAACAATGCAATCGGCGAAATGTTTACCGACGGCAACGAAGTGTTTTTGTGTAACACAGGCGATGCACAGTCTTTGGCTGATGCAATTATGCGCGTAAAGAATGGCTAGTGACGTACTCTAAATACTTATCCACTCTCAAGTACTTCTCAAACGCTTCTCGTGCTTTCTTTTGCATAGCAATAAAGTCTGCATTGGAGATTTTGCTGTAGTGATCTGCGACTATATGATCGAGATGAAAAATATCCCAAAACGGAACACGCAGGATAAACTCATCGTAATGAATCACGTCTTCTAGAGGAAGTACACACTCCGTATCTAGAAGTACTGGAATGCGGCCAAGACTAAGTGCTTCATAAAACCTGTAGCTATAGTTTCCATCTCCTTTGATGATTAGTGCGTAATCACTACCGAGTAAGTTATCGATATACTCTCTGCGCGCTTGCTCAGGATCTGTCTTGATCGTAGAGGTGTGACCACTATAACTATTGCGAATAATAAAGTTCGGCTCTGTCACGGTAGACTTTTGCAAATGCTTAATTGCTTTCATGCGATACGTGATTCCTTTTACGCGTGCCTCTCTTCGAATACCAAGAATGCTAGAAGCTTCTATCAGACTATTTTTAACAACAGTACCAATGTGATTTTTAAGATTCTTATATCCTGCCCATCCACAAAATCCTATAACAGGGTTTCCTGAGTGCTTCGTTCTGAGCTGAAGCTCACCCTCAAGTAAGTCCTCTGCATACGCTGGCATCATGATTTCATTCTTCTGTATGGTACTTCGATACTGACTCGTTCTTATGACGATCGCATTACTATCTGCAATAGGAGCATCACTATCTCCATGCCAAAATATAATCAGCTTCTTACCTAACTTTTTGGCTAACTCTCCTTGTTTTATTAGATAAGAATTTTGTGATTTAAGCGATGAGTAGTTGTGTGGCAATAGAATATAGTCTGCATCTTCAGGGCGCTCTACGATCTGTATTAGTGGTTGCGTAAGACCTCCAAATGCCCTGTTTAAAAACATGATCGTATCGCTCTTCTGCACTCCTAAATTTGGATAGAGCAAAGGGATATAGGAAACATCCGGTAATAGATCGATATAGACAGAAATCATCAAGAGATAGTGTACACTAGCAGCCATGCTCAAAAGCTTTATTGATCGGCATTATCGACTTATTCGTCCCTTCCGAGGGCTATATGGATGGGCAAAAGATAGTCACTCTAGAGCAAAATGCTCACAGAGAGCTGCCGAATGGGAGGCTAAAAAATTTGTCGGTGCCAAACTCGATGTCTGTGGAGGAAGAAATCCTTTCAACCCAAAAGAGTTTTTAAATGTCGATGCTGTAGCTCTTCCTCAAGTAGATCTCGTCTTTGATATCACAGAGAAGTTCCCCATGGATGACGGTATAATCGCGGAAGTATTCTCTGCAGCAACGCTTGAGCACCTGCGAGAGATTCATAACGTCCATGTTCTTAAAGAGTTCTTCCGTATCATGCAGCCAGGGGCTCGCGTGCGCATCTGCACACCAGACATCGAAGCAATAGCTAAGGGAATCCTCGACGGAGAAGATTTGCCATACATAAACCAGCATCTGTTTGGAAAATATAAATCAAACCAGACAGAAGACTACGATCTACACAAATGGATGTACCCTGCAGATAAACTGATGGAAGTACTGCGTGAGATTGGTTTTACAGACACAAAAAGAATTCCACTGGAAGAAGTCGGATTGCATGATCCTAAATACAACTTCTTAGTGAGCGCTATAAAGCCTCGTTAATTTTGTAGAGAACCCACTGCTCTCCAGACGCTATCTCATCAAGATCCATATGGAGCCTGTCGATATTCCAATCGGGTACTTGTTTCTTGTTCCAGAAGATGTGACTAATTTCATAAGTTTGAATAGAAATATTAGGATCGAGATCTAACTCTTTACATGCAGCAAATACCATTGCCTCCTCTTGTGCTCGTAAGTCTCCACCAAAAGCAGAGACAGCATCAGGGTATACAAGATGTCCTCTCTCCGAGATCAATCTCTTATCAGGTCTTAAAGGAAGCTGCGTCAGACAAAAACGCATAGCAATTTCGTGATGTGTCATCAGGACATTCTTCAAGTAGATAGAATAGACAATATCATGATGCGTATTTGATGCTATTAATGCCTGTGTAGCAGGATCAGAAAGAATGCGTCCACGAGGAAGTGCATCTAATACCGTTATCGCTTCTGATAAATGTTGATTTGCAAATCGTCCTTCTGGGACCTCCCACTGACCAAGTACAAACCTTCCATCGTATCCTATGGCTGCCAAGTACACACAAGCAGCTACAGCTCCTACAGCAAGAATACGACTGCGCACAGCGAGAAAGAGAAGTACCATAGCTACTGCAGCGATTGCGAGAGAGAAGATGCCATGAGAGACAAAGTTAAACGTTATACCATGCACCACCTGCTGGTTCATGTACACGAATGCAGTAAAAATTAATACACATGCAGGGCGATAGGGGCGAAGCTCTTCATAATTCTCTCGTAAGCTAAGGAGTACCGCCCCAATCATTCCTAGGAACACAGCTGCATATGCCCAAGACTCAGGAAATCTTCCATGATGCATTCCACTACGGAATGATCCGTATTCATACAGTGGATGTAGTGTCAGATTCACAAGGTGTGCAATTGCAGGTAATCCACACAAAATTCCTACGAATCCAACGATACCAAGTAGATGCCAACGCTCTGGTTTCCACACTGGTCGCCGTGGGCGAAAATGCCAAAATACCTTCCAGGCTGTCTGCAATATTCCTCGTTTTTTTACGCGTGTACGATATATCCATTCCAAAAACTCCCACGCAAAGAAGATTCCCCAAAAGGCCCATGCAAAAGTAAAACTCCATACATAAATACCGATAAGAAGTCCGAGTAACCACGAACCAAGTACTGCCCCCCACCATCTACCTCGTACTGCATAGATCACACCAATAAGAGACCACAGCATAATAAAGAAGCTCGCTCGCATATGAATAGGACGACCAAGATTGTAGAGCTCTATCAAACAAAAAACTGCTGCACCTCCCAAGGCTTGAAAGCGTGTGAATCCACAGAGCTGAAAAAAGAGAACAAGTGAAAGAAAAATAAGTACAGGTGCAACGGCATCCATCAGATACAACACATCGCCCGCCTTCCATTCTGTCCAACCAAAGAGTCGTCCATACCACGATTCTATAAATGCAGCCTGTGTACCTTTAAGTCCTGGGTGTCCCGTAAAGGCTTCTGCTGCTAGCTCTGGCCTCCCAGAAAGAGACTCTTGTACACGCGCCAAATATATTGGCTCATCTGAATTCAATTGAATATTGATTCCCTGATAAAGCTCAGAGCTCCTATGGCGCATTTGCGGCATAACCATAAGCGCAGCCAACACAAGAGAGCATCCTCCTAGAGATAGCCACCATTTCAGTCGATCAGACATGAAACAAGTGTATCATATCGCCATATGGCAAAAACCTATTACGAGCTCCTACCGTACGTTTTCAAGAGATTTTCTCTCCTCAGGACTTTGCGTACCGGTGTTCCGACAATGACTCACTGGGCAACCAGGAAGCCACTTCCTACGAGTGACAAACCTGCTCTCTTTACAATGAATATCATGCCACCCATGATGACCGTGTGGTATCACCTCGTACAAAAGAATCTGGGAGACAAGGTAGACCTCACTATTTTTGATTGTTCTGGAACACTGAAGAAGTCTGATTTCCCAAATGCGCGTGTTCAGAAATATATCAATGTTTATGCAGCAACAAAGTCAGATGAATTCCTATACCACATTGCAAAGACAAGAAAGATTGGATGGGTATGTGATGACGATATGTTTATTCTTAGTGATAAATGTATCGATACCATTAACGATGCATTCGCAGATCCTAATACTGCATCACTCAGTTTCCGCCCACGCGATTGGTGGCACTTTGATTTTGACGGAAAGCAATACGAGCCAAGTAGTAGCTACAGCATAGTCATTAACAGAGAGATTTACTGCGACAAAGAAAAACTCTGTCTCTCACCATGTAACGGAAACAGCAACGCAGTCTCTCACATAGGAAAAGAAGTAAAGCGCTATGACACATTCGACCACGCAAACGAGCAACTGATTCGCAAAGGCTATAACTGTGCAATTGTCCCAGAAGAAAACCGCAGTGAACTTGTTACAGGATTTTCTGGTGTCAGCAGTGCAGTAATGCTGCTCTGGTACTTTCGTTCCTCTCAAAAGATGATGGACTACCTAGAAGGTCCAGAGGACATTGCATGGAGAGGGAATACACTCTTCACTGTTCTATCTGGCCTACGTGCTATTAACTACATGCAACAGATGCACGAAGAGATTACAGGCAAGCCGTATAAGCTCCGTGCAATGCCTAGTTGGGATCAGTTAGAAAAATTACGTGAGCAAAAGACTCCACTCATAAGAGCAAAGCAGTCTTTCGAAAGAGTAGATGAGGTGGCAGCAATACTTAGAGCTGCTCTGTAGTCTCGCCTACTTCTGGGCGAGCAACAATTGGCGGCATCTGTTCTGGATACACAGCACGCAATATCCATTTCAATGTAAATGGAGCTAGATTTCTCTGTGTTAATTCTTCAGAGGCTGCATCACGATTATCAAGTCCCATGCGACGACCGACGCGACTAAGGTATGTAATACCATGAGCGTTTCCTCCAAATGACCATAAAATATTTCCCGATTCAATCTGAGAGAAGTCTCCAGTAGTCATTGTCCAAGGTGCATCTGCTTTGCCGCACGCGGCAGCAGCACGCGTAATATCATAACGAAGATGTTCAATAGATTCCGACTCTTGACGATTGTCCAATAAATCATCGATAGGCGTGTTCTCAACACTTGGATGAACTGGATATACAGTTATAGGGTGTTCTTTTTGCTGCTTGATAGATGTGCGAATAGAACGAATCAGTTGCTCTGCACTATCCCATCGAATAGGGGTAGCTCCCATTTGAGAAATTTCTGGAAGTTGTACATTCGTGTAATCAATAGGGGCATTATTGTTAAATACTTGGTAGCAACCAAGTTGTGGATCATCACTAACAATAATCTGTAAGTTCAAATCAGTAATAGTTACAACAGCGTAGTGCCCACGTTCAAGCTTTCCAAAATCATGGTCATTTGCAGATTCTGTCTCGTCGTAACTATACGTAGCATGTACCTGTTCTCGTAATAGTGCACTACGAAGCGCTCTCATACGAGGAAGAGCATGCCAATTATCATCGAGATCTGGATTGTCTGATGGTTCTACCGCATCACTAGAGTCTTCATCGTCATCAGCTTTTTTATCCCTATCTATAGCTGGGAGAAACCGACCTTCTACATCCTCAACCGCAAAGAAGTGTGCTTCTAGCTCTTCTAAAGTACACAGAGGAAAAGAGGTAATTTCACCTTCATCCCATTTATGTATATCTTTCAATGTACCTCTTATAGTTCTCATATCAACATGCACAATATCTCGTAAATTTAGAATATGCCTATTTCCTTTTTCCAAACGCTCTTGGAATGGAGTAAATTCTTCAGAGAAATTACCAGGGATAACAACATGAATGCGCCCTCCTGCTCGAGTAAAGTGAACATTTTGAATCAGCTCACTCTCCAATAACTCAGGGCAAAGAATTTCTAATAGATCATTAAGTTCTGCATCTCCAGGAGCAATAGTTTCTGGGATACTATCCATTACTCTCTGAGCAAAAGGAACAAGGTCTTGTTGCTGTTGTGGACTAAGCCATTTACGTCGAAGTGGATCTACTGCATGTTGCGCACTGCATAATTCCGCTGCATTTAACAATGTAAAGATATGTGTTTCAAGACGTAAGTATGCCTCCTCCAAGCATAGGGGGTGAACGACATGATCAGGTCCATTACCAGTATGGATCGTGCTTACGTGATGCTCTAAACCATCCATCAAATGTATGAAATTAGCTGGGTTTGAATTCGCAATTTGCATTATAAAATCTGGTTGACTAAGTTTAGGATGCCTAGCAACAAGTTTTGCAGCAGCTTTAAGATACAACTCTCCATCATCTGCGTTCTCAATGCTTAATGCAGATGCAATCAGAGAAGCCTCCTGCCGTGCAATAGTATCTGCAGTAAAGAGGGCTTCATCTAACTGAGAAGATGGAACTGTCGTATCGATATTTGTAGATTCTACATTATTTAAATATGTCTCTATCTTTCCAGCAACAATAGAAGTCCACATACGAGAGACGGGCTTCTGTTTAATAGTCACCACGTTTTCTAATGGTACAAACAAATTCTCTTGAGGCATATTCACTTCTTCCTCTCTCTCCGGAGGGATGGTAAGAACAGAAAAGTCCGTGGAGCTTCTTGCAGCCCCTACATCACTTTTCTTTTTGCACTCAGTCCATGGATATGTAATAAATTGCATAGTATCACGCTGATGTTGATCGAGTGCACCCATTGCATATGGTGAAGTTGCATACGCATCATTCGCTACGTCTGTGTACATCAATACTGTCTCGTCATGTGTCAGAGCATCCTTACGTTCTGCATTATAAAATGCATCCGAAATCATATCCCATGCTGCAGATTCATCTATCCCCAAGGCATCAGCTAATTCTGTTCTAATACGATATTGCATCTTGTAATCGTAGATGCGCATTGCAGAAACTCCATAAGCAATTAATGTCTGCTGAGCTTCACCGCGAACTCTAGATGCCTCCATCTCTAAGCGTTGCGCAATAACAGTTTCAATTGCATCCAGCTCCCCTTGAGCAGCAGAAGCCTGCTCCTGCTTTTTTTGAGCACGTCTTCCAGGCGCCTTTTTTTTAGATCCCCTTCCAGCTTCTCTACGAAGCCTCTCAGCTCTGCGTTCAAGCTCATCATCAGGAAGATCGCCTAGTGGGATATCTGCACTCATAGTTAAAGTATTCTACAATATTTTTGTATTGTGTCAATTATCTAAACCAGTGCTATTTACTGATTTGCGTTAAAATAAGCCTTTTTTCTGAATCTCAGCGTCACAAACACCCACACCCACTTAAACCAGTCTGTCCAATTAATCTTCTTCCCCTCTTCCATGCTACGAGGGTGATAGCTAATAGGCTGCTCTTTAATGTCTACTCCATTACGCAGAACCATAACGGTAAGCTCTGGATCGAACCGGAAGTCGTCTTCCTTAAGAGGGAATGTTTGAAGTAGATCGTTACGTACCATCTTGTAGCACGTTGGCTGGTCGGTAAGATGTGAACCAAAGAGAATGTTGCATACATACGTAAGCGATGTACCACCAATAAAATGGCCGAAGTGCACAAATTGCTTTTGCTTTTTTAAACGACGAGATCCCCACAGAGCTTTGAGGTTATTTTTCTCAGCATACTCAAGTAGCCCAGGGATTTCTTCTGGGTCATATTCCAAATCTGCATCCTGCACGATGACATACGTTCCACTAGCCACTTTATATCCTTTGCGTACTGCAGATCCTTTACCTCCGTTCTTCTTTGTCATTACGGTGTCTTGGTCACGAGCAATCTCTTGCAAGATGGACAGGGAGTCATCTTTAGATCCATCATCAACAAAAATTACTTCAGAGAATTCTCCACATGCATCAAAGACGCGCTTAGCTATCTCTCGAATAGTTGGCTCTTCGTTATAGACTGGCACGACAATAGAAAGTCTTGGTTTGCTCATGAATTCATGTGAGTAACAATTTCAGATATACACTGTTTCAAGCTATGTTCATTAGAAACTATCTTTCGAAGCTCTTCAGATAATATATCACGATCGTGATTACCCAAGCGAGTAATAGCATCAACCTTTGCACTCATTGTTCTTTCATTCGCACAGCAAGACTCTGGCAATTCATCAATAGCAGCTTCACTTGTAGAAACAACAGGACAACCGCAAGACATTGCTTGCAGTACCACTTTATCAAGACCTCCTTGTGATGCATGCAACATGACATCAGCACGTTGCAGGAGTTGAGGAATATCTTCTGGGCTTACCCAGCCTATCTCAACGCGATCTGCAATATTGAGTCGATGCATTAGGTCTCGTAAACGCTTCTCTTCTTCTTTATCCGAACTCGTAATCGTTCCTCCAGCGATAGTGAGCCTGCAGTCATCTAAAGTGCTCAGTGCTTTGAGAATTACTTCGTAGTGTTTAACCTTTGTTAACCTGCCAATAGCCACTAAGTGTTTTGGCTCCCGTAAATCTTTCTGAGGAACAAATGTATCTATGTCTATTCCGTGACCTACGATCTTCTGTTTTTTTGCAATCGTTGGCAACCCGTGTTCGGAGGCTGCAAATACTTTTTTTACAAAGAATAACGACGCAGTAAGCTTCCAACTTCCACGTTTAATTTCGTACCAAAGATACATAGGTTTGCGCAGCACTATCCAAAGTGGAGCGCCGATCAAAATCCACACAGGAGTCATGTGCACAAGCACACTGTCGTACTCTTTACGATTACTCCATATTATCTTCCAGAAACGAATAATCTGAGAGATGTTTTTTCGACCACGCTCTTTTTCTAAACTGATCACCTCAACGTTTTCCGCTAACTGATGCGATCCAACTTGCTGACCTACCACAGTGACACTGTCGCAGTGTGATGCAAATTCGTCGATCCATTTATGAAAGAATCCCAAGATAGGATCTGTCTTATCTACCTTTTGTGTGATGATAAGAAGCTTCATGATTGTTTCTTAAGAAAGTCTGCATACTGCAAAATAAGTTTCTTACGTTCGTATATATCTAATACTTTTGTTGCCTCGTTACCCAAAGATTCTCTCTGGGTTTCGTTACTGAGAAGTAGGCCTATTTTTTTAGCAAGATCATCTGCTTTTCCAGTAGTAAAAATACCGTTTCTTCCGTCGGTAATCACTTCTGGCATTACACCTACACGCGTAGCAATAATTGGCATACCACACGCCATAGATTCTAAAGCAACTCTCGGTCCTCCTTCACTTTTGCTATTCATAACAAAAATACGAGCAGTTTGGATAGCACCACTCACAGCTTCTTGAGTAGGGAGCCAACCCAAAAACGTTACACGATTAGCAATACCCAAACTCTTAGCTTTCTTCTCCATTTTTGTGCGCTCTGGTCCATCACCTATCACAAGCAAACGTGCGTTTTGTAACGTAGCTATAGCATCAATCAGTTCTGAAAGACCCTTATTAGCAACAAGTCTTCCACAAAAAGAAACATCATAGGCAACAGGAGGCTTGTGCTCATTATTGAGAACTTCACGATCAAGATAAAACGATGAAATGTTCTCTATCTTCTGTATTGGCACACCCCACCGTCGCAATTGCTTCTCTACCGTATCATTTACAACACGTACTGCAGAAGCGTTCTTTGCATCTGTACGTAGGTACCAACGAGACATGTGTCTTCCAATAAGCTCAGTAAGAGATGAAGCCTTTGGCCATCCCACTATGTGATGAACCTCTACGACATAAGGAACCTTTGTTCGTTTGTTTAGCTTACGAGCACCAATACCGTTGTAAAACGGTGGGTAGTCATGCACGGTCATCACATCATGAGCATATTGCTCTATAAGATGCTGTCCGCGATTTACAATCCACGGCACCTGAAACAATAGTGACTTCGGACAAGGATGAAAGAATACTTCTCCTCCCTCTTTTACATCTGAAGCAAGCCTGTGACCTGACTCAGATACATCAACAGACTTTTCTGAAACATACGGACAAATAACATCAATACGATCCCAATGCTTGCGCATCTCCTGCAACGTATACCAAAACGCCCCCATCTTGCCTTGTAAGATTGATCGGTCGCCGCTAATCATTAGAAGTTTCATTGGGCGCAAAGTGTAGCAAAAAGATTCTGAGTTTCTAGTGCAACTTCTTCCCAGCTTCTCCCGGAAATTTTCTGAGAAGCAGACTCAGCAATGACGCTATAGCCCTGTTGAATACGTTTGATCTCTTCTACAAGCTTTTTAACTGTAGAGACATCCGCAATACTCATGCCACTATGTAAAGACGGACTCAATCCATTTTGATCTGTAAGAAGAACTGGAAGACCAACCGACCGCGCTTCTAATGCAGTGTTTGGACTGATATCTGTAAGCGAAGGAAGAACAAGAAGGTCATGTGAACCGAATACTTCGTACTTCTCTTTTCCGCTTAGAGGAGCGACAAAACGAATCTTACTATCAAGGCCCAATCGCTCTACTTGCTTGCGCAGTGCGACGTCTCGAGGCCCCTGTCCTACAAGGGTAAGTACAGCTTCAGGAATTTGCGCCGCTGCATCGATGAGTAGAGGGATCTGTTTAAAGTTTACAAACCGTCCCATAAATAGGAGCTTAAACGGCTTTTGCATTATATGATGTTCCATTGGAACTACCATCTCCAGCTCTAATGCATTCTCTATAACGCTACTGCTTGGCAGCCGAGAAAATACACCCGCGTAAATATCTTTCTGGAAGTCTGTTGAAAATACAATGTGATCAAATCTCCTGAGTATCCATCCCATTACTCTGCGACCGATAAAGGCCAACGGACACTTCGATGCATACCAAGCACGAAGTCCACGGTATCCACTACCATCGGTGTAGCGTTCCCAAAAGAAATCTCCTCCAAGGCGTAGCACCTTCTTACTCTTAAGCCCTGAAAGCATAAGAGGAATTCCACAGCTAATAGAAGAGAATGCATATGTAACATCTGCTTCTGAACCTGCCTCTTTAAGTTTCTTCGCATAAGAAAACCAGCGAAGTACTGGCAGGCCAAGAGGCACTGTTTCCACTTTCCACTTTCCACTTTCCACTTTGTCACCGTAAGTGACAACAATTACCTCATGCCCCTGCTTAGAAAGTCTCTCAGCTAACTGACGACAATATGTTGCAGGACCGCCTATTTTTGGAGGATAAATGCCTGTGGCAAGGATTATTTTCATTGGTACGGTCAGTATAGCGATAGAATTGGCAAATGTGTTCAAATAATCAGATATTCACAGAATTATCAATTTATGCTATAATAACATAATGGCAGCAGAAGACACACTAACAGGTAATACTGGAGAGGATGATTCATCTGAGGCTGAATCGGATACGTTTGATTTTGATGATCAACAACGAGAATCCTATCAAAGCACAAGCCAAGTAAGCAGAGATGCATTACAGCTATTACTAGAAGCTGATGATGATTCTTCTGATGACATACCTATACATCTCAACAAACAAGAAACGCTAACTGATATCCTTCTAAGAGAATTCTCTAATGGAGATGCGATACCAGTAGATGCTGGTTTTCAATTAATTAAAGAGGGTGCCACAGGCACAAGTTGCTACCTCATACTTCCTCTTGAGCAAGAGGAGCAAGAAGAAGGAAGTGTAAAAGTTCGCAAAACTGTTTTTCATCCAGAGAAAACAATCACTGTGCCTCTAGCAAACCTCACGCCACCATGCGTTGTAGGAGAAATAAGTCCTATTGCTAGCGGGGAACGTACAGCTTCAGTGGTGACATCTGAGCCAGTCAAAGTTATTGAGATACCAATTGAAAAACTTGGCGCAGTACTCGAGCAACATCCTGATCTCAAAGAAGAGATAGAAGACCTCGCAAGGAAACGTCTTAAGCAGCAAATTAAATCTGTTTCAAAAGCAGAGAATAAGATACTGCGTGTACTTAATAAAGAAGAACGTCAAAAAATGGAATTGGCATTTGATTTTGAAGATGCGCATGCAGCAGTAAGACAGGAAAACGGACAAGTGAATAGAGAAACTGTACTGATCAAACCTCGTAGCGCAGAGGGGGAAATGCCTACACAAATTCCTCTGACGATTACCGCAGAGCCTGCAACTCAAACAGCTTTGCAAAGAGAAGTTGAACCAGTAGGTTTTATAGCAAACATAAGAAGAAGGCTTAGTAGAAGTAGTACTACTGTGATGACACCACAAACCGTTCCGATGCCAGGGAGTGTTAAATTTTTAGTGAAGCATGATGGCAACGTAATATTTTCTTTTTCTAAAAGTAACAAAGGAGCCGACCTACATATCGATAAAGTAAGTACAGATAAGGCAGGAATAGGAGGTCAAGGAATAGTATCCCAACTCTACAGAGCGGCATTCAAAGGCGTGGACAAGATTAGTACGACATGGATCGAAGAGCCACAGACGCTCGAATACTTTAGCGATAGGGAAATAGAGCACCACTTCAACGATACAATCTATGCACCATCATCTGTTGCCGCATATTCTCCTGTAGTAGCAGCACGAAAAGGATATCTATCTGTCGTTAACCAAACCACAGATTCTCAGGTGCATTTGGATTCCTATAAGATTGATGATGAATTGGATGAAATTTTTTACACTCTCAAAAATATTGAGAGACGCATTATTGGTTATAACCTTGAGCAAGAACGGATAAACTTTCCAGATGCTGAAAGTCCTTACGAGGATGCGGGCTTGAGTGCAGAAAAATTTGAAAAACTCTATCCAGACTGGGGTATGCGAGAAATTTTAGACAATGAAGAAGTAGAACTTAGAGAGTACATCGCAAAAGATAGTGCAAATATTGATGGAACAGATAAGGAATATATTGATTACCAATTCGATCGTATCGAAGAATTACGCATCATCATTGATAAAATGGAAACAGAGTAAGTATTAACTATACTTCTCTTTGTACCAATCAATTGTCTGACGCAAACCTTCTTCAAATTCCATCTTCGGAGCCCAACCAAGTGTGCGTGTCTCAGATGAATCTACTGCGTACCTCCAGTCGTGCCCTTTGCGATCTTCGACAAATTCAATACTGTCTTCAGGTTTTTCTAAAATGCGTAAAATCATCTTTGCCACTTCAATATTTTCAAACTCTCTATCGATACCAACATTAAAAATAGGTCGCTGATCAGATTTCCAGTCAACTGTTAAGATCGTCTCTATTGCATCACAGTGATCCCCTACATGAATCCAGTCACGCTTGTTCTTTCCAGTTCCGTAAATAGGAATAGGTTCATCTGCGAGTGCTTTGCGAATAACTGTAGGAATAAACTTCTCATCCGCCTGATGTGGTCCGTAGTTGTTGGTACACCGAGTGATCACTGCCTGCACATCAAACGTACGCCTAGCTGCCAGTACTAGCATCTCCGCAGCAGCTTTTGAAGCTGAGTATGGACTACTAGGGTTTAGTTTGTCGCCTACGGTGCACGAAGGATCATCGTCTCCAACATCGCCATACACTTCGTCTGTTGAGATGTGCACTAGTCTTACATGTGGATGTTCTTTTATTACTTCGATAATCGCCTGTGTCCCAATGACATTAGTGTGCAAAAACGGTGTAGCATCAGAAATAGAATTATCTACGTGCGATTCAGCCGCGAAGTTCACCACAGTATCAATACTGTGATCTTCGATGAGCTTTGTCACTAAAGCCTGATCAGCAATGTCTCCTTCGACAAAAGTAATCGCATCTTCGACAGGATCAAGGAAGCTTTTGTCCGCTGCATACGTAAGCTTATCGAGCACCACGATAGTGTCCTCTGGGTGATTCGCCACATGTCGCAGTACGAAATGTGACCCGATAAAGCCGGCAGCTCCTGTAACGAGAAGGTTCATAGAGGCATATTCTAGCAGTTATCTGGATAATTACATCATAAATCCTGATATTGACAATATACAATATTTACTGTTAAATAACCCATCCATTCACATATTTGATACTTTCTGCGATACTGCACCTATGAAAGGAGTCTTGATCTGCGGCGGACTGGGCACAAGGCTGCGCCCACTAACAGAAGTGACGAATAAGTCGCTACTGCCTGTGTACGATCAGCCCCTTATTTTCTATCCCCTACAAACACTACTTAGTGGAGGGATTACAGAAATCATGGTGATTACAGGACCAGAGAATATCGACCAGATGACAGGATTCCTTGGAAGTGGAAGTAAATTCAATTGTAAGTTCACTTACCGTGTACAAGACGAGCCAAAGGGAATCGCCCAAGCTCTTGGCATGGCAGAAGAGTTTGCAGCAGGAGATAGTATCTGTGCACTTCTTGGAGATAACATCTACTTCGACAATATCTCACAACATATTCGCGCATTTACAGGAGGAGGGCACATCTTTGTAAAGCAGGTGCCAGACCCAAAGAGATTTGGAGTTGTAGAAGTGGATGCCGACCGCGTGGTTTCTATAGAAGAGAAACCAGAAGCTCCTCGCAGTGATCTCGCGCAAACAGGATGCTACCTCTACGACAATAGTTGTTTTGAATTCATCCGTACGATGCAGCCTTCTGCACGTGGAGAATTAGAGATTACCGATGTCACCAAGTGGTACCACCAAAATGGAAAGCTTGGATACTCTCTACTAAAAGATGAATGGATCGACGCAGGAACATTCGAGAGTCTCCACAAAGCAGCCATTCTTGTACGCGAACGAAAACTTGCAGCAGTAAAGCCTGCTGTTGACAAAATTACCGCCTCAGTATGAATAAACGTTTAGATGATCAATTTCCAAATGATGAGATTCCTGATGAACCTGAACTGGAGCCACTACCCCCAGGTCATCAAAGAGCTATTAATGCTTTACCGGATGACCTTGTAGAGCGACTGTTTAAAGCTTTAGACGAAGGAATGAGTCCTGATGAAAAAAGGGATTATATTGAAAAGGGGAAACAAGAAAAAAGAGACCAATTAGAAAGTAATTAATACAACTTCGCATACTCAGCAGCTATCACCTGCCAATCAAAGTTTTGTGCTCGGGCTGCGCCTGCTTCTGTTATTCTATTTCGTAAATCTTCATCTTCGAGTGCACGCTTAATGGCATGTGCTGCAACATCAATATTATCAGGAGTGACTAGTAGACCTGTCTTTTCGTGCTCAATAATATCGGGGATACCACCGACAGTCGTACCAATAACTGCGCACCCTGCAGCTTGTGCTTCGAGGAACACATTCCCCAAAGCTTCAGATCTACTTAAGCCACAAAACACCTGCGCTTGAGCATAGTGTGATGCAAGCGTGTCTGATGTGAGGTATCCAAGAAAGCGAACACGATCTGTTATTCCTAAATCTGTAGTCAGCTTCATGAGTGCATTTTTTTGGGAACCATCTCCTACAACATCTAAAGTGGCGCTAGGTATTTTAGATACTGCTTGTAGCAAAGTATCAATTCCTTTCATTTGCTCCAACCTCCCTACATACAGAATTGATCCTGGAATCCGACTATATTCTAGCCGCGCATCTGCAAGTTGCTGAGCATGAATACCATTAGAAATAAGATGTACACTCTTGCGACCTAAGTTCTGAATCGTCTCTGCAAGCACTCGACTAATACAGGTCACTGTATCTGGAGAACGTACGATAAATCCTTTAAGAAAACTCCTGTTAGTTGTCTGACACGTCAGAATTTTCTTCGGCGCTTTACAAAAGACCAAAGCAAGCCCTGCAAATGTTTCGAGGACAGCGTGAACAACGTCGGGCTTCAGCTTACGTACAACAAATGGTGCCAAAAACGGAAACAGCCACTTATCAAACGTACATCCAAGACCGATGCGTACAACAGGGATCTTATCCTGAAGAAGGTCCTTCTTTGGCAAGTTCTTGCGCATTCTCGCAGTCACAATGGTGAAATTATATTGATCTGCAAGTGCGAGAGGCACTTCTTCTGCACAGGCTTCTGCACCACTGCGTAGTGGTGACAAAAATGCCGACAATATCACTATTTTTTTCATGAAGACTCAAAAAACTCTGTATACATCTTTCCTACTTTCTCCCAACTGAAGTGTTCATCAATTCTTTTGCGCGCAGCATCTCCCATCATTCTGCGCTTAGCAGGATCTTCCAACAAACGCCTCACATGTGATGCAAGTGCTTCTCTATCTCCTGCAGGAAAGCACAAACCAGAGACCCCGTTTTGTACAAGGAACGTATTACCACCAACTTCAGAAACAACGCACGCACAACTACTGCTCATTGCTTCCATAATTGCATTACTTAAACCTTCACTGTGACTTGGCATAACAAAGATGTCTGTAGCACCGAGTACATCGGGAATATCTTTGCGAAGTCCTGTAAATTTCACCTCTCTTTGGTACTGCTCTACAAGAGGGTGATTATCTTTGTACCATCCTACTACCTGCAACTTCATATTTTTGTACTCACTCTTAAGCGGAACCAAAGCAGCTAAGAAATCATCAACACCTTTTATAGATTCCAATCGACCAACATACGACACCGTTATATCAGAAGGCACTGCATCTGATTTTTTGTACCCAGTAGGGTCGATCCCTGTAGGGATAACTTGTGTCTTCTTATGAATCAAGAGTCGACGAAGTAAACACGTAGGCTGCGGATGAAAAGTCACAACGCGGTTTGCGCAAAGCAGTATCAACCAACCGCCAGTCCAAGCGTAAATCGCACCACAGACCTTTGGAATAAATCCTCGTGGCCACCAGTTGATTCCGACAAAGGCATCAGTCAATACTAAGACCTTGTGACCCGTTAAACGCAAAGCTATTGCAGAGAATGATGTCCAAAAAAGCAACTTATTAACGACGATGTGATCTGGCTTCTCTTTTTTAATAAGCTTGCGAACGTAACCCGTAAACCCAAAAGCAATTCCATAGTTCCACGGATCTGGCAGAAAAATATCTTTGCGATAATGCACTGTTAAGGTGTCGCTGACGTGATCAATTCTGGATTCACTCCCCATGCATACCGCAATCACTTTAAAACCAATACGCTGCCAAAGATCTGCAAGTTTTACAGAGCTCACCATCCAGCGGTGCTCCTCTTTCCAATACGGACTGATGAGTAAAATGGTTTTCATAATTACTTCTTGTCGAGGTCCTTAAGAGCAAGCTTACGAATAACTCTCGTCTGCCTCTGCTCCAAAGCTTCTATGCGAACAATAAGGTAGAAAACAATAAAGAGTAAGACAGCAATCGTTGTGACAAGTACTGCGTTCTCTCGGTCTTTAATACCAGTAAACTTTGAGAGATAGTCGAGAGAATCTGGATAGATAGAAATAGCAATAATGCTTCCCCAGAACACCGTCCATAATATTGCTTCCCACAATGTCTTCTTCTGACGAAATACAAGATTCCATGCATACGCAACGGCAACAAAGCCTGCCAGTGGTGTAATGATTTGATAGGCAGTAAATTCCATAGGTTATCGGAGAAAGGAACGAAGAAGAATTTTAAGCGCAGTCTTAATGCCGTTAGCAAATGATTGGCCTTTGGCAAGTGTGTACTCAGAATACAGCACCTTCGCAGGAACTTCTGCTGTACGCCACTTATGCTGAGCAGCTTCTCGCACAATCTCAGTGCAAAACTCATACCCACTCATGCGCAGGTCTACTTGCGCAACTGCCTTAGGTCCAAATGCCTTAAAGCCACACTGACTGTCTTTCACCCACTTTCCTGTAGCTGCAAATGTAATGACGTTTCCAAGTCCATTGAAGAGCCGGCGAATAAACGGAATGTTATTGCGCTGACCAAATCTGTTGGCAAAAGCGATGTCTGCCTTACCACTCTTAATAGGTTCTAGCAGTGCTGGGATATCATCTGGGCTGTGCTGCTCATCTGCATCAAGCGTAACAATAATATCGACACCTAACTCCCTCGCTGCATCAATCCCTGTCATGGTTGCAGCCCCTGCTCCACAGTTCTCGATGTGGCGCAACGTAATAGCACCTGCCTGACTTGCGAACTCTTTTGTATTGTCAGTAGAACCATCATCAACAACGATGACGTAATCCACAAACTTCTTTGCATCAGCAACAACGTTTCCGACACGCTTGCCTTCATTGTATGCCGGTATGACTGCAGCAATTTTCATTATGGAATAAGAAGGTAAGCAATACCTGCGCCTGGATCGTAGATTACAACATCAAGACCTGCCTCTTCGCTATTAAGAAAATCCGTTAGTCTCTGCACCTTTTTGTGCAATGTACCATTCACATCTTTTTCGATAGTAGCGGTGTTGGTATCAAAGACAATACTGTTAAATCCAAGAGCCTTGAGTCTTTGGAGAGTAAGAGCATTATCTCCTTCTTGATATAGACAGCTAAATGTATCGAGCTGATGATCTGTCACTCCAATAATTTCTAAGTTCTTTGGAACAAAGTACGGCATGAACGTTCCAATACGATAAAGCAGTGGCCTATCTGGGAATCGCTCACTTCGCTCTAATACAATATCCGTGATGTCATCGTAATACGGAATAGTCCGCTCGCGAATAGTCTCTGCGGATATCTTTCCAATTGGATACTCAAACATATTTCTCTGAGTATCAAACTGCCAAAAGCGCATGCCGAGACATACAAGAAGAGACAGTGCTATTAAAATACCTGCGAGTGTTCGGCTTAATGCATCTGGGGCTTTTACAATCAATGCCTCAAGAGAGAGTACAAGCCCTACAAACACACCGATGCCATACCACGGAACTCCGTTAGCAAAGAACGCCCACTGCAATATTAAGAACACCGTACTCACCCACATCCAACGCAGCCACCTTCCTTCTTTTTTCCAAAAGAATGGCAAGAGGAGCAAGAGAGGGAACAGGAGTAATGCTGGTGCTGTCGATACATAATACCCAGCATGATCTAAGTTCATAACTTGCCTCCAAGGCAAACCTAAGTAATGACCCCACCCTTTATGATTCGCTCCCCAGTATCGATCAAGCTCCTCTTTTCCTGCGGTGGACTTACAATGAATATCTGTTCCGTCTGTAGCAAGTTCTGGTGGTAAAGAATATTTTGTAAGATCTGGATTGTGTCCAAATTGATCAATAATAGGTGTTAATGTATTTGGAGCTTTAAGAGCAAACTTTGGAATAACATTCCCGTGCAAAATGTTGTTGTGCTCAACCCAAGGGAATACTGCAATTGCAAATCCAGCTACGAGAAATAATGCACTCGCGATAGAACATTTAACGTTTTGCGGTCGAAGCTTTGCAGCAACTCCAAAGATAATAACTCCAACAGTTATACATACCATCATAAGAGCGAATGGCGTTACGATCTCTTGGTTAATAGATAACACCCTCTCTGAGATTCTCTCTATGCTAATAAGATCTTGTTGAATAAATACAGCACACGCAAACAGTAGTGCAGCTGGATAGGCTATCCAGTGTAATGCTACACCAAAGATCATCGTACCCATTGCCATAAATACCATGATGGAAGTGATCTTCATAGAGAAAGCAAGTCCAACAAAGAGCCCTCCAAGCAAGATCCACCTGCGCTGCACAGTGCGATCTTCACTGTGTTTAAGAAGTGCCTCAAAGACACAGAACATCGATAGGGCAGACATAACAAACACCGCGTTATCAATCTTCATATCTGCAAACGAGAAGTGTCCAACCATAGGAAGTGTGTAGTAGAGCGTCGCTGCTAGTACTCCTCTACCAGGTCCCATGAATGTTCTTCCAAGCATGTACACGGTAAGAACAGCGAGAAAGCCTTGGAACCAGTTGATGATCAGTGCGGTTGTTGCACCAAAAATACTTTCGTATCCAAAGAGTAAAAATCCAAGTGAGGTGATGTACTCCCACTGGAATGTTTGCATAGAGTGCACAAACTTTCCGTAACTCACTAGTAGCCTTGGTCTGTTTAAGTAACTTCCCAAGTCATCCCATCCAATAGGAAATGGACGAATAACATTAAGGTAGTTAAAGGCTAAGTAGCTCAGTAAAAACCACATCAGTAACACCGAAATGCTGCGCCACCGTACGGTAAAACTCCATCGAGTATGCAAGAAACTTTCTATCCAATACTGTGCAGTCTTAAAGCCGAGGGCTGGAACAGCAAGGAAGAGTAACCATCCAAAGAGTGCTGTATAGATATGTGCAACTGCACCTATCCACAGAAGTACGATAAACACTCCTGCACCAGCTCCAAGAGAAAGGACAAACTCTGTTAATTTTTCTGTAGGCCGTATGCGAAGTATATTCCGAAGAGCAATGCGCCCCGCAATAAGGAACTCGAGTGCAAGGAGTAATAAGAACAGTAGTGGTGGCAGTACTCTTGTTACAAATGAACTTTGTATACACCACTGATTAAGTCTACTAGCTTCTGCCACACCTCCAAATACTCCGATGCGTGTGAGGCATCCGCTATCTTTTAGATTCGAATAGTTTTTCTCTAACGCAGCAAGCGCTTCATCTCCTGCACCTTTATATACTTCTATCTTTGGCTCCACGATGGTATTCATCGGTACTGCGCCGTTTTGTGTAACGCTAATACACGAAAAGATTAACCATATCATTCCCACAAAGATCAAAAGCAACTTCCATGGAGTCATAGACCATTGCAGGTTCCAATCACGATTGCGTACATATCCAATTAGTACCATCACTCCGTAAATAGCAGCACTCAATCCGGTATACCAAATAAAGTGCGGTACACGCGTTAATGTATTTGAGATAAAGGGAAACAGTGTATAGAACCCTCTGCAGACAAACGCATTAGGGTCACAAAGAGTGCCGACATGTTCTTGTGCCTCTTTAGATAGCAGCACTGCTCCATGGACTCCAACACCTAAATAGATGAAGAGCGTCCAGACTCCCCAGAAGAGAAGTCCCAGAAACAGGCCGATCGAAAGCAATTGAATTGTGCGTCTTTGCATCAGATGTAGCCTATACAAGAATCTAAGCCTAAGCGAGGGAAATATGATGCAGATCTGCTAATCTGATGTCTCAGAATGCTTACTATTGATGAAATTCGACGGCAATTCCCCCTGATAGCAGCTCAAGGCAGTATTTACCTAGATTCAGCAGCTACAGCTCAAAAGCCTCAAATAGTCCTTGAGGAGGTCGAAAAGTTCTATTCAGAGGAGAATGCCAACGTTCATAGAGGTATGCATGCCTTGGCAGAAAAAGCGACTGTGGCATACGAAGATGCCAGAAAGACCGTAGCGAAGTTTATTGGGGCAGCAGCACATGAAATTGTCTTTACGCATGGATGTACGGAATCTATCAATCTTGTCGCCAAGAGCTGGGGCAAAGCGAACCTTAAAAAAGGAGATACAATCGCCCTCTCTATTCTGGAGCACCACAGCAATATTGTTCCATGGCAGCAGCTACAAGAAGAAATAGGTATCACAATCAAGTGGATAGATATTGATGATGACGGATCACTTATCATTGATAACCTTGATGATGTAAAACTTGTTGCAGTTACAGGATGCAGCAACGTTCTTGGCACAAAACCTGATCTAAAATTAATTATAGAAAAAGCGCACGCAGCAGGCGCAAAAGTTTTAGTCGATGCCGCACAACTTGTCGTGCACGAAAAGATTGATGTTACTGAACTTGATTGTGACTTCCTTGCATTCTCCGGACACAAACTCTACGGCCCAACAGGAGTAGGTGTCTTATATGCCAAGAGAGAACTACTCGAAAGCATGCCACCCTTTATGGGAGGTGGAATGATGATTGGTTCTGTAACAAAAGAAGGATTCACGGCTGCAGAAATTCCACAAAAGTTTGAGGCAGGTACTCCACCCATTGCACAAGTTATTGGGCTTAAGGCAGCCATAAATTGGTTATCACAATATGACTGGAACGATATTGCTACACACGAACAAGAACTCATAAGCACTGCAACCGACGCACTCAACACTATCGAAGGTCTTACTATTCTCGGTACACCAGAAAGCAGCTGCATCAGTTTTACAATCGATGACATTCACCCCCATGACCTTACAGAAATTGTCGGCCGAAATGGTGTAAGCCTGCGTGCAGGACATCACTGTGCACAGCCGCTACACGAACGACTTGGCGTAGTGGCAACTACAAGAATGTCATTCGGTATCTACAACACTAAAGAGGATATTGAACGTGCCACAGAAGAAATACAAAAAGCGATAGCTATTCTTCGCCCTGCTTAAATGGACCTCTACGCAGAAAACATTCTCGATCACTACCGTGACCCTCGCTGCAAAGGAGAGGGATCAGGTGCGAGCGTTTCTAAGGAAGAAGATAATCCAAGTTGTGGTGACCGCCTCACTGCACATTTATGGATAGAAGATGGCAGTATCACAAAGATTGAATGGGAAGGAACAGGGTGTGCTATTTCCCAGGCGGGTATGTCGATCTTTGCAGAAGAGCTAGAAGGCAAGACTACAACTGAGCTGCTCTCGATGAAGAAAGAGACTGTCTATGAACTCCTTGGAGTACCGATAGGCCCTCGTAGATTCAAATGTGCCCTCCTCTGCTTGCATACTGTAAAAAATGCAATTCGAAAGCACGAGGGGCTAGAGCCACAAATGTGGCTAGAAACTGTTGAGATTGATGAGGATTAGCTTGTAGACTCTCATCGCAATCAGGCCGCCCTAGCTCAGTTGGTAGAGCGCACCCATGGTAAGGGTGAGGTCTCGGGTTCAAATCCCGAGGGCGGCTCCATTAAATTACGTCAAAAATCCTTGACCAACCCCCTTTTAAGCCGTAAATTCTGCCTACAATTTGATTCTCCTGCCGCTTTTGACTGCAGGATTTACCCACGAATCTCATGCCTACACTTGATGAAACCACTACAGACGAGGACCTACGTACCTACGAATTCTGCGTTCTCTACCCATCTAACCTCTCTCAGAAGGAAGAGAAGGATCTTTTAGCTGAGGTCGAAAAGACCATCGAAGAGCACGGAGGAAAGCAGGTCAGCAAAGACCTATGGGGAAAGCGAGGGCTTGCCTACCGTATAAAAGGAAACGACGAAGGAAACTTTGTTGTATACCACTATGCATTGGATCCTAAGGGTCTTAAGGAGATTGATGTCGCTTTGCGTATCACGCCAAACCTTCTACGTCACATCATTGTTAAGCCACCAAAGGGCTACAAGATTGTGAAATACTCAGAAGGATACGAGACATGGCTCAAAGAACGTGAAGGAGAAGGAGAGCGTAAAGAGAAAGAAAAAGAAGAGCAGCTTGCAAAGCGCGTAGCAGAGAAAGCTAAGAGGCAGGTAAAGCGTGTTGCCGCAAAGAAAGATGAAGAAGCAACAGTAAAGAAACCTAAAGCTGATAAGAAACAGATCTCTGAGCAGCTTGAAAAACTTATTTCTGATGACGATCTCGATATCTAGTCCTACCCCCTTAAACTCATGTCAAGAAAGCAACAACGTCGGCCAGATCCTCGTCACAAGAAATGTGAGTTCTGTGATAAGGAGGTCGTATACATCGACTACAAAGACTATCCAATCATGCGCCCATTCATTGATTACTTCGGTAACATCATGGCTCGCTACTACTCTGGAGTCTGTCTTAAGCACCAAAAGATGCTCAAGAACTCTGTAGAGCGCGCTCGCTTTATGGGAATGATGGCTTACCGCAAATAAGAATCTAAAAAACGGGGTATACCATTTGTCTGGTAGCCTCGTTTTTCGTATAGTCACATTATGTCAGGACACAGTAAATGGTCATCCATCAAGCATAAAAAAGGCGCCGCTGACGCAAAGCGTGGAAAGATTTTTACGAAGCATGCAAAACTAATAGAGATTGCTGCACGCGAAGGAGGTACTGGTGATCTTACGATGAACGCAGCTCTTAAGGCTGCTGTCGATAACGCAAAAGCCGCTAACGTTCCTAATGCCAATATTGATCGATCTGTGAAGAAAGGATCAGGAGAACTCAAAGGAGAAATAACCGTAGGGGTCACCTACGAAGCATACGCCCCAGGTGGAACTGCACTGATTATTGAATGCCTAACCGATAACAAAAACCGCACACTTCCAAACCTTCGTTCCATTATCGAAAAACGTGGAGGCAAAATGGCGGAGTCTGGTTCTGTGATGTTCATGTTTACACAAAAAGGAGTAGTGACTGCGGCAGGAGAACTAAACGACGACTTGGAACTAGCGCTTATGGATGCAAATGTTGAAGACATCGATTCTGGAGACGGCATGATTACTACGACAGGTGATACCTCTTCTTGGACAAAGGCACGCGATACATTTAAAGAAGCAGGACTCGAAGTAGAAGAAGCAGGAATGAAGTTCGTACCCTTGCAAGAAGTAAATATCGACAATGTAGAAGCAGCACAAAAGCTGATGGATTTGATAGCTGCTATCGAAGAAGACGAAGATGTTTCAGATGTACATACCAACGCAGACATCACCGACGAAGTGGCTAGTCAACTATAAAAAAGATTACGAGGGAGGCTCCTATTCCACCGTCAGTGTTTGAGTATCTTCTGCAGTGTTTCCTTCCTCATCAGTTACCACAACTTTTAGTGTGTACTCCCCTGAGTCTAGACGGTGATTCCAAGACATTTCATACGGGCCTTCTTCTTCCGTAGTAAGAAGCGTATCACCAACAAAGAACTGCACGTGTTTGATATCACTTTCTGCACCAGACACTTCTGCACTCAATGATACTCGTGCACGAATAGGAACGCTGATACTTTCTTCCGGCTGTGTAAACAGGACACTCAGGTTCTCACTAATTTGCTCTTGCGATGACTCTCCACGTGATGACTCTCCACGTGGAGAGGTTGCTGCATCACCAAACGAAAATTTAATACTGTGCGTTGCAGTATTGAAGTACTCGTCTGTGAGTGTAACTTTCAATGTGTGCATTCCTGTTTCCTTAATTGTTCGAGGAACACGTACGCGCCTAGAGAAAGGCTCCTCCTCAAGTTTTGCCACAGTACGTCCATCTACTGTGTACATCACAGAGTGAATCTTAGATTTCGAAGTAACCTTGATTTTTGGAACAAACGCAGGGTAGGAAACGCGTCCATTAGATGCAGGACTGGTTATACGTACTTCTGGCTTTTCAAGACGCCCAGGAGTGAGCTCTAGCGTGCAGGTTTCCGTAGGAGCAACTGGCATTGGGATAATAGCTCCCGAATGATCTGGTGCTGCATACCAAAGCTCCATCTGCTCTCCAACCCACTTGCGCACACCGTCTTCCCACGTAGGCCAACGGTCTGGAAGAAGGCTTTTGGCAACAATAAAGCTCCCCTCTTCTTGTGCGTCTGTAGGACATTCTTCTGATGCAAGAAGACGCGTTACTTTGTCGATGGTCAAATGTGCACATGCAGGATCTTTAAGCTTTGGTGCATTCTCTTTAAGGAACACATCAGCACGACGGAAGGCAACGGGTGTGCACTCTGTTGGAAACTGTCCAGAGAGTGTGGAGATCTGTGGAGTGATAATGCCATCAGGCTTATCAAAATCTGTTTTTGGATTATCAATTGTTCTATGTACAGAAGCCATAAAGTCTCTCCAGATTGGACTTGCCGTGTTTAGGCCTCCAGCTCTGTCATACATCGAAGCAGAGTTTGCATTACCAACCCACACTCCTGCGACAAGGTTTGGTGTGTACCCGATAAGCCATGCGTTATCAGGCTTTCGAAGCATACATGCTTTGCGCTTCTTTCCAGGGATTGGATCTCCAGTTTCGGTGTCATAGACCTGTACATCTTTCCACTCGAGACACTTGTTACTGGTTCCTGTTTTTGCAGCAGTCTTGAATCCCGGAATAGTAAGTTGTGTCTTCCAGTATTCCTCTGGCCTTACAGACTCGTCGCTTAGAACAGAAGTAATTTGATACGCGATACGTTCGTCGAGAACTTCTTTTCCATCACTATCATCGTCTGCACCAAACAAGATGTTTCCTTTTCTATCAGTAATTTTTCGAATACTAACAATAGGCTTAGCGCGACCTCCACGTGCAATCGCACCGTAGGCATTTACCATTTCAAGCAGTGGTGTTTCTGCAGCACCCAATGCAAGTGGCCATCCGTAATCAAACTCTCCACGCTCTAGTTGTAACTCTTCTTTTCTTTCCAGTGGAGTAGGTGCTCCAAGTGATGACACCAACGTTAAGATTTGATTCTCTTCACCTCCTAAGAAATATGCCTTAGCAGCTGGAACATTTCGTGAAGCACCAAGAGCACTTCGCATGGTCATAAGTCCCATAAATCTACCATCGAAGTTTTGCGGCTCGTCATCTCCTATCTTTGTTTCTACATCATAAATCGGAGTAGCAGGACTATATCCTTTCTGGAATGCAGACGCGTACACAAATGGCTTAAACGAAGATCCAGGCTGACGCGGTGAGCGCGCCATGTCGATCTTTCCTCCATTTTCCGTATCGTTATAGTCCATGTTTCCAACATAGGAAACGATCTCGTTTGTTTGAGGGTCTATGGCAACTAATGCCATGTTCTCTCCTCCATAGCGCACAACAAGATCTTCTCTGTGTCGCTCGACACTACTCTCTGCACGCTGTTGCATGTCCCAGTCTAGAGATGTCTCAATGCGCAAACCTCCCTGCTCTAACAATCCTTCCTCAGAAGTCCCTTCAAACATTTCCTCTACTTGCTCTCGTACCCACAACACAAAGTGTGGAGCACGAATATCTTCACGAGATGGTTCGAATGTCATTTCTTCTAATTCTTCTAATGCCTCAAGACGCTCAGCCTCTGTAATAAACTCTTGGTTTTGCATGTTACGAAGAACCTGATCTGTACGACCTCCTATATAGAGAAGGACAGAACCTGTTCCAGCGTGTCCTCCAAGAAGACCAATCGTTATATTTTCTGGATTGATATCTGAAATCTTTGTAATAGATCCATCAATAACTCCTTCGTGCACAATATCATCTACCTCTGTATGGACATGTACTCCATACGGACTAAAGTACGAAGGTCTCTGCGGAAGTGATGCAAGAATGACAGACTGTGCAAGCGTAAGCTTGTCTGCAGTGGAATTAAAATACCGCTTAGCAGCCTGCTCCACTCCGTAGGCATTACGACCAAATGGAATCCAGTTTAAATACAGTTCCAGTAGCTCTTCTTTTTCAAACTGTCCTTCTAGCTGACATCCTAAAATAAATTCTTTTATCTTTCGCTGATATCTATTTTCCTGCTGCAAGTTAAGTGCGTTACGTGCAAGCTGTCTTGTAATAGTAGAACCTCCACCAGCACGACCGAGCTTTACAACTGCACGAGCAATCGCACGCATATCTAGACAGCCACGATCGTAAAAACGTTCATCTTCAATCGCAATTGCTGCACGCTTCATGTGCACAGGAATACTGCCACCAGGAATAAACGTACGATCCTCTTCATTAAAGAGTCGATAGAGCTCTATACCATTTCGATCCGTAATAACCGTGCTCTGTGAAGCAAGTAAACTACTAGGATCCGAAATATCTGGAAGTGTAAACCATATCAATAAGCTGTAGGCAATTCCTGCAACGACTACACCAATTCCTGCTTTTATAAACAATGATTTTTTCTCACTGCGCCTCGGACGAAACCGAAGGGCGCGCTTTGCTCCATGAGCAATACCCTGCGAGATTCGTGAGAATCCTACAGAGATACGAGGCCGCTCAGTGCGTTTAACACCGAGAGTCCTAGAGTGAAAACTGCGTCGTCGGAATGGGGTCACAAAAAGAAAGAGAAGGTGGCAGCTATTGTACCGCACTTCAAAAAGAAATGGTGAACGAAATGCGAAAATGTGTATATAATACGAATATGAAGCTTGCACTGTCTCATATGACTACAACGGCTATTCTTCTCCTACTGCCTATTTCGCAAGCACATGCTGTCGACACTACCTTAAGTGTTAGTGGGCTTTATGCAGGAGGAATATCTTGGACCCAAGTAATCGCTAATATTATTGGTACACTTTCGGTAACGATCTTTGCTGTCTCTGCTGCTGCCTTTATGATTGGTTCACTCATGTACATCTCAGGTTTTATCAGTGAAGAAAATAAGAATAAAGGAAAGAACCTTATGATTGGTGCACTCTTTGGTATGGCAATCGTACTATCTGCGAAAGCTATCTTTAATACCGCATACTTCTTCGTATACGGGAACTAATACCATGTTAAATTTTCTTTGGGTAATACTTTGCGAAATACAAAGATCAACTAGAATACTAGGTATCGATGTATAACGATTCTTCTCCAATTAGTGACACACTAGAACGGCTAGAAGAAGCTGAGCAACTCAAGCTGATGGGACAAAACCTTGAAGCGCTCACAATTCTGGAACAACTTCTTATAGAAGATCCGGAGAATATCTCCGCTCTTGAAGAAGTAGCAGATAATGAATTGAGTTTAGAAAACTACGACCGTGCACAAGCTGCTGCTGCACGTGCCACTGCTTTAGACGACGAAAGTTATACCGGACATTACATTCTTGGGTTTTTACGTTCTTCAGAACAAAAATGGGAAGAAGGTATCGTGCACCTTAAAAAATCAAACTCTATTCGACCAAATAATGCAGAGATCCTTCGATGTCTTGGTTGGGCTCTATTTAATTCAGGACAAAAAGCACAAGGTATCGTGACGCTAGAACGCGCTCTTAATCTTGATAACGAAAACCCACTCACACTCTGCGACCTTGGTGTCGCATACTTGCAAACACGAAACATTATAAAAGCAAAATCACTCTTCGACCGCGCATTAGAACTTGAGCCAGAAAGCCTAAAAGCATTGGAATGCATAAAGGCTGTACAGAAACTGGAGCAAGTGCTTAAAGAATCATGATTTCACGTACGTTATTTCAAAGAGGTATTGCTCGTGGGGTGCTAACACTCCTGCGCGAAAAGCAATGGCTTACAGCACTTGGTGCATTGTTTGGAGTATTTGTAATGGTGCAACTACTCGTGTTTGTCTTAACAGGATTAGAAGGAATGCAAGCAATGCTAAGAAACCGTACGGATCTACAACTAGAAATACATGCATCAGCAACTGATAGTGAAGTACAACTATTCTACAGCGCTCTTACGAGGTTACCGTACGTCCAAGATGCGGATTTTATTACAAAAGAAAAAGCATACGAACAAACAAGAAGCACTGATCCAAAACTGATAGGATTTCTAGAGCAATACAGAATGCAAAATCCATTTGGAGATACTATTAGTGTCTCCCTAACGACGTTAAACGACTACTCTTCGTTTGCTGCCTTTATAGAAAGGCCTGAATGGAAATCTGTTATTAATCCTACGTATCTCTCAGAAATAACAGACCAAGAACAGCAGGTATTTTCTCTTCTTGCTATTACAAGAGCAGGGAGATTGCTTACTATTATTATTTTAGCCCTAACAGTAGTAGCACTGGTGTTTATTACAACGGAACTGGTGCGTAGAAGGGCAATTGCTCGATCCGATGAAGTCTTAGTGGAGAGACTTGCAGGTGCACAGCCCCTTTCTATTGCACTCCCTTTTATTACAGAGGCTGCTGTACTACTGCTAATCTCTATTATTCTTAGCAGCGCTGTGATGGTTATTTTTATTGCAATACTGCCTCTTATTATCCCAGCATTTCAGACGCAAGGTGCACTCGGCCCTCTACAAGCAGAGATCACTCCATTGCTGCGCACAATGCTTCCAATGTTAATCCTAACTGAGATGGCAATTGCTCCTCTCATTGCTGTGTGTGGGGCGTGGCTTGGCATACGCCCACAGGTAGAGTCCCCTCGTATTTCCTTTGCCGTATAAGAATGGGAAATACTATTTCCCTAGAAGCGATCATCCTCAATACGCATGATGTTGGTGAAGCAGATCGCTTTTGTATTCTGTTTACAAAAGAGCGAGGGAAAATTGCCGCCAGAGCACGCAGTGTGCGCAAGCTCGGTAGTAAAATGGGTGGATCACTACTTCCAATGCAACACGTAAAACTCCAAGCACGAGAAGGATCTGCAGGATTTATGGTCTCTGATGTGCAAAAAGTATCAACGTTTGATTGCAGAGACATCTCAGCATTTTTAAGTGCACAACAAGGAATGGAGCTTCTGCTAAATACACTGCACGACGAGGAACCAATGAAAGATTTATTTGAAGCTACTCTCCATTTTCTACAGCGATGCAGCGACCACCCAGAACATGCCGTCCTACCATTTACGATTCGACTACTTAAGATTTTAGGAATGCTACCCGATGCAGAGAATGCATATTTTTCGAACTGTTCCAGTGCACAGAAAACATTTCTCACACTATCATCCCTTGGAAAATGGGATCAGCTTGCAGAGCTTTCAGATCAAGAACGAAAGTTATTTTCGGGCCTCTGTGCAGCTTTACTATCAGAAATTAGCTCAAGACCTTTAAAGGCGGGAACTGTTATTAACGACGTGAGGAGCGCCTCCGCTTTGTAAGACGCTTCTGCCTGCTATCGAGCAAGTCTTCTTTGTCGAGTCCTGTTACAGGCGCAATCGGTTCTGGATACGAACCAATCTGTGTAAAGTTCGGCCTCGCTTCATAATAGGAATAAAACGGTTCGATATCTTCTATGCCATTCTCATCTCTTGTAACGCGGAACCATGCAGACTGCATTCCAGGAACTGCCTTTCCTGCGATACGCTCTGTTCCCGGAGGAATATCTGTAGTGTGCTCTATACGATCTGGCGGGGGGTCGCGCCTATCCCAGACATACGGTCCGATAATCTCTACTTCACGCTCGTCACGCATTCCGTAGTAAATAAAGAACGCGCGGTCTCCTTCTGCATGTGTTTGAATCACGATATCACTCGGTCCATCGTTTACGAACTTCATATCTGTATACGGGGGATAGATAGTTGCATCTGTTCCTTGTGGTGCGTAGTACTGCACGGCAAAGCTATGATTCCTACGGTCTGCAATAGGATATCCATACTCCCAGATACCTCTATAGGCCGTCGTACTCACCTGACAGAGACCCCCACCAAAGTCTGGTAATGTTTTATCTCCCAAGATTACTAACTCTTTAACGTATCCTGTCTGCGCATTTACAGGGCCTAGTACTTCATTAAATGAAAACGTTTCGCCTTGTGGTATGTGATGACCGTTAAATTTATCAAGTCCTGCTTTAATATTATGACGTCTCGCAAGTGCAGATCTCGTAAAGATGGATTCGCCGATCGCAATCACTTCGCGAATACCACTATCTTGTAAGTCTGGATCAAGCACATGAATAATAGGTTGTTGCTCTGTGACCTTAAGATGAATATCGGTAACTCCACGCTCAAGCGCATCTATTACAAGCTGTGCAGTTCGTGCTGTATCCACCTCTTTTCCTAAGAATCCTACTCCTTCAAACGTAATAGCACCGTCCTCTCTGCGCATCGTTACTTCTCCGCGAGGCCTATCGATCACACTAGAAATCTGCGATGCGATGGTTGCTTCTATTGCGTCACTACTCCATACGTTGCGCAAAGATCTAGTTACTCCTTCTGGAAGACTTGGAATGTGATCTCCGTCGACACGCAATGCTTGTGGTGGCGTTATCTCTGTCCCACGATACGCCCATACCTCTGTAGTCTTACGCCATGCAGGATAGTCACCTGGTCTTAAAGTAAATAGATGATGATCATGTCGGAAGAGAAGCTCAGGATAGTACGGAGCTGCGTTTGCAAGACTCGGAAGCGATACGCTTGCACACAAAATACCAAGAATAATACTAAGGCCTTTCATAGTGTGGAGCGGGATGTTCATCCAACGCCTTATTCACTAGTGCATCTGCACGGTAATTATCACTTCGTGGGATATGGGTATAACTAATATCTTCAAAATGTGTTGCAAGTTCATTGATTTCATCAAAAAACGGTTTGAGTGTTGGCATTTTTACGCGGTACTCTCCGTTGAGCTGCTTCACAATGAGCTCACTATCTAAATGACACACCAAACGATTGGGGTGATATCTCTTTGCCATCTTCATCCCCTCAACAAGCGCCCTATACTCAGCAACATTATTCGTCTCTATACCAATACGTTCGTAGTGTTCTCGAATAATCTCTCCACGAGCAGGATCTTCTAATATGGCCCCAACTGCTGCTTGCCCTGGGTTTCCACGCGATCCTCCATCAGAAAATAAATGCAACGTGCCACCGACACTTGGTTGTTCATCCCGTTGAAATTGTAGATCTTGTTGTTCCAAAGCGACGGTAAGTACTTCTGCGACAAATCGATTTCGGTCCTCTGCCCGAGAAAAGAGTTCCTTCAGTTTGCGCTCGAGAGAAGCAGGCAGACGAATCATCAATTGGATTATACCTCATTCTCTTATTCACTACACCCACAAGACTCTTGCGTACCCTTACAGCACCCTTCTTCTTCCGGAACATCCAATTTAAATCGTCCTTCGCGTACATCAATAGTAGAACCTCCTATACGACTGAGCGTAAGCACTGATGCAAAGATGCGAACATCAGACACCTCAGGGTGCGTGAATTCTATATCTCCAAGTAACGGCTTTTCTTGAAACTCTAAACAAAACCCTCCGTTCTCATCGAGTGTAACTACGAGGATCTGATCTTTCTTTTCTTCTGCAAGAGCAATATCACGAATGCCGCGAGCTGCATCTGCAGTGATTATAAGTTCTTGAGGACGTTTCGGTGCTTCTCCAAGTGCGTTATTAATATCTTCTACCAACGCCTCAACAGTATCTTCGTCAAACCCGTGCATCTGACAACCTTCTGCAAGAGTTTCTACGCCTCCAACAGAGCAAGAAAAACAATGCAGACCATACTCGATCATAATATCTGCAGCAGCAGGTACCAGAGTCATTATCTCTCGCACGGTCATCTCTTTATTGATAGTGGCAGTAGTCATAGAGGTATATTTTAGCAAGTCATACGTTTTTGTATGACAAGTTACGACTTTTTCTTAAAGGCAGTGTACTATGTGCCGGTATGATCAAACTTCTCAAAAGCCTCACCCTCGTTATCCTTCCTGTGCTTACCCTATTTCTGGGCATGCAAATCGGTATGACACGCGAAAGCCAAAAAACTGAAAAAGAATTTTCTGCCCTCGAAGAAAGCTTCGCTGGAGGAGTAGGAAGTGGAGTACTCGTTAGTGACCCTAAAGAAGAAGTCGATATTAGCTTGGTATGGAGTGTATGGAGACTCATGGCAAAGCACTACATAGCGCCTGAAAAACTCGATACCACCAAGATGTTGCACGGAGCGACCTCTGGTCTTGTCAGCGCAATTGGTGACCCATACACCACCTTTATGCCTCCACAGGAAAACAAAGAATTTAAGCAGTCTCTTAATGGAAGACTTCAGGGTATTGGAGCAGAGCTTACACTGCGTGATGAACAAATTGTCGTAGTGGCACCTCTTAAAGGATCTCCAGCAGAAGCTGCAGGCCTCCTCCCAGAAGATGTTATTACTGGCGTAGATGAAAAGGATGTAACAGGATTTAGCCTTGGAGACGCTGTAGAACTCATCCGCGGACCAAAGGGCACTGATGTCACTCTTACGGTGACAAGAAAAGGAGAGGGCTCACTCGATATCACTATTACTCGTGACGTCATTAAAGTGCCGAGTGTTGAATCTGAAATAAAAGAATACGACGGAAAGAGAATCGGATACATCTCTCTTAACCGCTTCGGAGACACGACAACAGTAGAGTTTGAAAAAGGTGTAAAGAGCCACCTCGAAGACGAAGTAGATGGGCTCATCGTTGATGTGCGCTTTAATGGAGGAGGATACCTAGACAAAGCAATAGACCTCTCTTCTATGTTCCTGAAGAAAGGAAAAGTAGTATCTGTTGCACGTCGTGAAGGTGAACCTACACATCACTACGCTACTGGTCGTCCTATTGCCCCAGACGTTGAGCTTGTAGTCTTGGTAAACGAGGGGTCTGCATCTGCCTCAGAGATCCTTGCAGGAGCACTGCAAGATAACGGCAGAGCAACAATCATCGGTAAGCAAACCTTCGGTAAAGGAACCGTGCAAGAAGTGTTCGACCTGCCAGGCGGAACTAGTATCCGCATTACGACAGCACGCTGGCTTACTCCATCTGGAAAGGATCTTGGTAAAGAAGGAGTCTCTCCAGATATCGAAGTAGAACGCACAAGAGAACAGATCCAAGCAAAGGAAGATCCTCAGCTTGATACTGCACTTGAGCTTCTGACAAAAGGGGAATAATATTTATCTCCTATGACAACATTCGAAGCCCTACAAGGCGAAGAGAAACATGTTATTGATGGAATGATACATGTTGATTTTGCAAAAGTTGACCCAGCAAATATTCATACTGTTCTAAGAGAAGACATAAGAATGCAAATCCTTTATGTCTCAGTGAATAACCAACCATTGTTTGAGGAGGATGAGTCAGCAGTCACAGGACGCCTCCGAGCAATAAAACGAATCGTAGAAGTATCAAACAATCAGTACTACGTCCTTTGTGATCATGGAAGTGTCTATCGACTCAATGTTGTACAAGAAGACTAATACGAGAAAACCTCGTCTTCTGAGAAGAAGCGCTTGATCTCTACTTCAGCTGCCTCTGCAGAATCTGAAGCGTGAGCGATGTTGCACATCTTGTTCTTACCGTCTTCTTTGCTACCCCAGTCTGCACGAATAGTTCCTGCATCTGCTTCTAGGCAGTCAGTAACACCAAGCATTTCACGCATAGTATCAATGATACCGTCAGCCTCAAGTACAAGAGCGACTACTGGAGTCTCTTTCATGAACTCTTCTACAGAAGGGTAAAAAGGGAACTCAGCAATGTGAGCGTAGTGCTCACGGAGTACGTCATCTGTAAGCTGGATCATTTTGTTCGCGCGAATAGTAAAACCTGCTTCTTCGAAGCGAGCGATAACCTTTCCGACGATCTTCTGCTGTACGCAGTCTGGTTTTAAGAGGATGAGAGTTTTTTCCATAATAATAAGAGTGAATAGAAGGTAAATTATACGAGTAGTGATTCAAGTCCTGACTTGTCATCAGTGTTTCCGATAACAGAAAGGCGAAGGTTTTCGTGGGCAAAGAGTTCTTTGGCAAGCTGGTCGATTCCTTCTTTGCTTACACTTTCGATCTCTTTGATGTAATCCTCTACATCACGAATGTTTGGATAGAGAAGTTTCTGCTTTCCATAGAAGTGTGCGAGCTCTTCACTGTCTTCTAATCCAAGAATCATAGATCCCTTCATATAAGACTTAGCACGCGCTACCTCTTCTTCTTCTACTCCTCCTTCTACGACTTTGTCGTACTCATTAATAATAAGTTTGATCGCTTCATTGAGTCGTGACTGGTCGATACCAGCTCTAGTGCTAAGTGCACCTGCATCGAGGTAGTAATCTGCATCCGTATCGATGTAATAACACATACCCTTAGCCTCACGAATGTTTAAGAACATTCGGCTGCTCATGTTTCCACCAAGGATAATTCCAAGCAACTTGTGGGTAAAGTGACGTGGGTCTTGAGAGCTCACTCCAGGAACTCCAATCACAAGGTGAGACTGCTCTGTCTTTTTTGAACGCAAGAATACTTTGTCAGATCCATATTTTTCGAGTGGTGCAAAGTCACCATCTTTTTTACCACCAATAGTTCCAAAGTACTTCTCTCCAAGATCAATTGCTTGGCCGTCGTCAATCTTTCCTGCAAATGTAATAACGAGGTTGTCAGGAGTGTAGAGACGATCTTTATGCTTCTGGAAATCTTCTTGCTGTACGGAGTTAATAACTTTGTGCGTACCAATCGTATCCCAACCTAGAGGTACATCTCCGAAGATCAATTCTTCAAAGTCCCAACCTGCTCGGTACATTGGTGTGTCTTGGTACATACGATCTTCCTCAATAATCACACCACGTTCTTTTTCTATCTCCTCCTGAGGGAAAGACGCGTTGCAAAGCATGTCACCAATAACATCACATCCAAGATCGATATTCTCCGCAGCAACTTTAACGTAATACCCTGCATATTCTTTTCCGGTAAATGCATTAAATTCTCCACCAACTCCATCAATAGCCACACTCACCTCTTTGGTGTTTTTATAACGATCTCCTCCCTTAAAGAACATGTGCTCAAGGAAGTGAGAGATTCCTCGCTCGTGCTCTTGCTCGTAGCGAGATCCAGCTCCTGCAAAGACCATAACGGTCACAGAGGCAGTCCCCTCTGTAGAAGCGGTAAGTAACGGTAATCCTGAATCTAGGGCTTTGGTTGTGTAAGGCATAGTGCGAGGAGTGTAGAGGAGCACTTAGCCAAGGGCTAGGTTTAGAGCCCAAAAAATGCCTTGTAATCCTTGACCGAGAACGCCTGCGTACGTAGGCTGCTCCCACAATGCTTGGAAAACTTAAATGGCGTCGGCGACTAAGGAAACACGGTTTCATGCAGAGAATGTCCTCTAAAAACGGACGTAAGCTGCTTTCACGCCGTCGTGCAAAGGGCCGCAAAAGGCTTACTGTGCAAAAGAGAGGAAAATAGTCTAGAATCCCCTCGTGATTGCGTACCTCAAACGCCTATCGGGATTCCTCTTCTATGTCCTAGGAGGCACGTTTTTTGTTGCATATATGCTCCAATACAACGAAGTAACCCCTTGGGGAGGATGGTGGCTCAGAGTTGCAGATATGCCTTTGGTACTCGTTGGAGTGCTTTATGGGGGTACAAGCCTCTACATGAGCGTAAAACCAAAAGACGGGGATAGTAAGCCCCTCTATATCGTCATTGGAATACCTCTTGTGATGGTCTTCTCGACCTTGCTTCTGATGAACTTCTGGCCCCTATTTGGGTAGCCATTCTCTCTCTGCGGTCCCTGCAGTCTTATTTATTGTACGAGAAACAAGGAAAAAGTAGTCGCTGAGACGGTTAAGGTAGATAAGAGACTGATCATTGATCGCCTCTTCTTCCGCAAGATGTACCAACCACCGCTCTGCCCTTCTGCAGATCGTTCTTGCCTGGTGCAATAATGCTGCTGCCCTACATCCACTGGGCAGGATAAACTTCTGGAGTGCAGGCAGATCTCCTTCGAGTTGTGTACCCCATTTCTCTATCCGCTGCGTGTCACATTCCGCGATGCGAACAATGCGTTCGGAAGATTTTGCTAGCGGAGTTGCAAGGTCGGACCCCATACAAAATAAATCCTTCTGCACTTCATGTAATTGATCTTGTAGCTCCTTCGTTACATCTGGCTCTGCCAAGATAAGTCCGAGTACCGCGTTCAGCTCATCTACTGTTCCATACGCATGTAACCTCGTGCTCGCTTTTGATACACGTTCGCCACCAAAAAGACCTGTCTTACCCTTGTCACCGCCGGTGGTCGAGAGAGATGGACGACTCATAGGCTATGTATTATACACCTAATATCTTCTGCGCCTTAGCGAACTCCTGTTTGGCTTCTTGTTCTGTCAAAGTCTTCTCTGCAGACCGATACGTCACGCGCACAGTCAACTTATAGTCTTCGTTTTCTTTCCCGTACAAGTCTGACACAACTGCTGACTCAAGTAGCTTAGAGCTCTCACGAATTTGCTTCAGCAAATTCCCTGCACTCTTGCTGTGACTCATAGAAATTGTTTCGTCATAACTTACCGCTGGGTACTCAGGGATATCTTTAAAGACTATTTCTGCAGGTGCAGTCTCAAAGAGGGCACTGATATTTACCGTAACCGCAACTGCACGCGAAGGAAGATCAAACTTCTTACAGACATCAGGATGTACTTCGAAGATTGTACCAATCACCTTCTCTCCAAATGTAATATCTGCAGTGCGACTTGCATCTGCATACGAAGGAACAGTTTTGCACACATCAATATCTACTGTGTAACCTGCGATGTTAAGCGCTGAGATTACCTCTTGTTTAAGGAGTAAGAATGGATCGGACTTAAGATCTGCGCTACTGCGTAGTGCAATAAGACCACCAAGTTCTTTGTGAGCGTCCTTTGTATCTGCAAACACCGTAGAGATGTGGAACGATCGCAGCATCTCACTGACTTCTAACATATTCTTCTGTGCGTGCTCCAGTAATGCAGGGAGTGTTGATGGCGCCATGATGCTGGTCTCGTGTCCGATAGCATTCGTAAGCTCTGTACATCCCTCTAAAGAGATACCTGTCTTCTTTAGGACATCAGGACCTATAAGGCTAAGAGGCAGAAGTTCGATGTACTCTTGCTCTACCAGGCGGTCTCGCACAGCGTGAATACGCTGGTCGCGCACAGGTGGCTCTATAGATGCATTAGGCAGAACATTTTCTATGTTATTAAACCCGTAGATACGACCCACTTCCTCTACCAGATCATGTGCACCTGTAATGTCTCCTAAGCGATGAAGTGGAGGAGTAACAAGCATGTCGTCACCGCTTCCCTCTGCCGTAAACCCAAGGTCTCCAAAGATCTTCTTCATGGTCTCTTCTGGGATTTCAGCTCCTAAGACTAACTGAGCTTTAGAGACTGAAAACTTGATAGGCTTTGGATCTCCATTATCACCAAAGCTTTCAGGGGCTGAGATGATCTTTGCCCCAGGAACAAGGTCGAGGAATAGTTCTAATGCTCTATAAAATCCAAGCTCAGTGGCGACATGTGGCACCTTCTTTTCGTAGATCGTAGCAGCATCCGTGCGATGCCCTGTGGCAATTACCGTCTGACGAATACGCACAGGATCGAGGCTAAGCGCATGTAGATAAATCTTTCGTGTGCTTTCTTTTGTGGAGCTACGCATACCACCCATGATTCCGACGAGGTCAAAGTTTCCTTCGTCATCGCTAAATACTAATGCTCCTTCTGGTAGCTTCCACTCTTTTCCGTCGAGTGTTTGTAGTGGCTCATCTTTTTTAGAAATACGAGCTATGCAATCTCCTTTGATGTCATCTGCATCAAAGCTATGCATTGGCACACCCATCTCCATCATGACAAAGTTCGTGATATCAATAGGTAGGCTGATAGATCTGATACCAACTGATGCGAGCTTGCTCTTCATCCAGTCCGGTGTTTCTCCGACAGAGTCGATAGAAAGTAAGCACGAACAGTAGCGAGGAATAAGACCTTCTGCTGTTACACGAAACTTAAAAGGCAACTTGTCGGCAGGAAACTCAGGGGCATTAAACTCTGGCATCTTCTTCCACTTTGCGATGCCAATCGCTGTGCATTCAAATGCAAAACCAATGTGTGAGAATAAATCTGCACGATGCGTAATCGCGTGGTTATCAATATGTAAAATCGTATCGCTTAAATCAAGAACCTCACGCAGAGGCTTTCCAACGTTTTCATCTCCATCACCCATATCGACAATGTCATGACCTGTGCATTCTGGGTAGAGTGATTCGATACCAAGTTCTTCTGCTGCACAAATCATTCCTTCGCTTTGCTCTCCACGAATCTTTACAGGCTCTAGTGTCATCAAGTCCTCACCATGCCACTTAACACGTGCACCAACATGTGCAAACGCAATACGCATACCTATTCTTAAGTTTGCTCCTCCGCACACTACTTTCTTCGTTCCTTTGTCGGTAAGAACATCACAAAGCTGAAGCTTGTCTGCATTAGGATGTTTATCCAGTGTCAAAACTTTACCAACACAACAGTTCTCGAGTAGCCCTCCCTGTACCTCTACCTCATCTACTTCTGCAACATGTGCTGTGATGGCATCAGAAATCTTCTGCGGATCATTCTCCGTAAATTCGATATAGTCGCCAAGCCATGCAAGAGAGATTTTCATGTACAGACAGTGTGCTGTGCGCAGCCTCTAGGATCAAGTACAATACAGAAGATCCTTATTACCCCTCACTCATATGAAACCCTGTTGCTCATTTAAGCCTTGCGCCATTGTAGGCAAAATCGTCATGCTTGTTCTTACTCTGACAGAGCTTGCAGCCATTATCGCTGTATACAAAGCACACTTCGGTACCGGAGGTGCTACATTTGGAGCTACGACAAGCAGCTTGTCGATTGTCGCTCTAGCGATTAACACTGCTGTATGGACAAAATACGGACAAATGCACTGCGAAGGCAGCTGTTCTAAGTAACAAATAAGACCGAAAAAGTGGGTTAGGAGCATTTCTAGCCTGCTTTTTTGTTGTAGAGTATGCCAGCTGGAGAGATCGCATAGTGGCCTAGTGCGCACGCTTGGAAAGCGTGTAAACCTGCAAGGGTTTCGGGGGTTCGAATCCCCCTCTCTCCGCCAAACATTGCACTAAGGGCATCTACAAAAGCTTCACTATAGGCAGCAAACTTCGGATCTCTTGTTTGAAAGGTTTTGTTATAAGCCCTCATTTTGTTGTAAGGGTACTAATCCTACATACTTATGTGTGCAGAGCACTAAGGGCACTTGGAAGAGGTTTGTACCTGTTCTCATAAGTAAAAACTCAAAAACAGTGCATACACTGTTTGGCAAGTTTTCACCTAGATATCTGATTACTCAAGAAAATTAAGTTATAAATATGGCATTAACTCATTGTGAGTCCCATCAGTTATAGTGTCAATTTCAGGGCGTTGACCACTCCAATTATCATCGTCTATTGCAGTATAAATAGCCTCGATATCAGAAGGTGCAAGTTCGTGTTGTCTAATAACAGCAAACCAAACAGGCCAACTGGAAGTTGGCGGTTTTACATTTACACAACTAACAGGGTCAGACACATCAAAATTTGCATCTAGTTGCTCTCGTGAAAATCTTGTATCTACGTGAGCAGTATCGCTTTCAGCGTTGAGGGTATCAACTTGGTCAAGGAGCATACTAGCCAACATTTTTGGGTTATTTCTTAGGGCCATATCCACTCTGTTCTCTAAAGAGCCATTACTGTTTTCGACCATCACAGCCAATCCAGATTCAGGCATGAACACATTGCACATGACTTCTCTTCCTGCTTCACCAGAAGCTTGTTCATCGAGAGTAAAAAATTGCCATTTTCTTCCAAGTCTCAAATACTCTTCAACTTTATCTCTTGAATCAAGAAGTGCGCGGACATCATCTGCTTGCAACTTTTGTTCCAGTTGCTGCAAACGCCCTTTGCTATTTTCTTGAGCCGTCATATGATCTGTGGATTTTCTCATGCTGCTTTGCGTGAAGAGATAACAGGTGATGCACTTCCACCTCTACTCATTCTACCATAAAACTCTTGCCATGTCTTCAGTGCTTTTTGTTTTGATTGACCTTGGGTAGTACGGAGTACTTCATATACTGCATCATTATATGAAACAAACTCTTGGGGATTGGCGAGAGATGGCATAACAAAGTCTGATGGTAATGATTCAGCAACGGTATCAAGAGTATCCTGAACATGTTTGTTGTAGGCTTCTGCAGATGAAATCTCTACTTGCCCGTTTACACCTTCAATGTGTACTGTTCCCGTCGTAAGAAGAGTATCCAATCGAGATTTAGCTTCCTGTCGGATTGAATCAATGCGCATTGCAGCTGATGCTGCCTCTCGCATCTGAGTATATTCAGGATTTTGACCAACTGTTAGGTCAATGACTAGATTAGAGTTAGTTGTTAGTTCGACATTGCCACCATTTTGCTCAAAATATCTTTGTGATGCATTCCGCTCATTTACATCAGATGATCGGAGATCACGTGAATTCCTAATAAATTCAGAGAGTTGTGCTCTACTGTCTTCAGTAAATCCTCCAAAGTCGTCAGCTGCTTTCAGTACTCCTGCTTCACTTATGCTTGTTGCAACCTTTTCGGTCATGGTTTCTGCAATCAAAGCTTGTCCATCTGGATCAATTGAGAATTCAACGTGCACTCCTCCCTGTTTATCAACACGTAAATTAGGCGATACATTTGCCCCTAGCATTTGCATATTGAGGTTGATGGCAAAGCTTCCCATGAAATCAGACCAAGTCATCGTACTTTCGAGTGATGTGACATACGCTTCCTTTGCTTCTGGACTTAGCTTCGAATCATCCATAGCCTTAATACGATCAATGAGGCCCTCACGAATAGCATCTGCCTCAGCTTTTAGTTCTGGATCAGTAATCATATCTGCAGGTGCATTTCCTTTTGTTTTTCCTTCTGCACGAGCACGATCCCATATCTGTTGTATTCGTGTCATAGTAGCTAACACATCAGGGTTATCACGAATTAAGGGGGATGCTTTGAGATTGCTGACTGTAGCAAGACAGTCTACACAAGCCACAGCAGCCTCCACTCGTTCACTTTCAGGAGCATTTTCATCTACCATAAGCTGCAGCTTAGTGGTACCTCCTTCATACTGTCCTTCTCCCAATGGATCAGAGTGATCCAAAACGGCATTACGTATTGTCTCGTAACCGTCTTTACCAAAAATAGTAACGTACTGATCACGATTGGCCTCTATCCGCAAAGTACTCTCAAGCGGATGATCTTTGGATGCGTCAAATACACCTTCAGCTCCAGTGCTGCCTATTAAACTACGTTTTGTATATCCCATGTCATGATCAAACGTTGCTTGCATAGCCAGTACGCGCATACGCGGAGTGAAGTTGAGTTGATCGTACATACCGAGGAGCATTGTTGAATTGCCATGTAAAACATGAAGAGACCCATGGCTCGATCCTACGAGCGTCATGTGATCCATGATATTTTGATGGGCAAGATTAACAGCATTATCAGTAACAAGTTCCAACACTTGCTGTGGACTTACTTCAAAATCAGCAGCACGGAAATCTTGCAGATATCGTGCTGAAAACTCCATGATTTTCCAGCGTTCTGCTGGCATAAGAGATGGCTCTCCTGCCTTGGGTGTAATATTTTCCAGCATTGTTGCTGTTTCAAGTAACACCGTCCGATCCACAGGGTCAGTCACATTTTCCAATGCTTGCTCAACCGAAGCACGAGAGAATGTACCCTCTACACTGCTTAATGCTGAAATTATTTCATTGAGTCTAGTATCTGCACCCTCACCACTTAATTGCACTGAATCAATGCCAGCAAATGTCGTTTCTGCATGACTTGGTACATCTGGCCTTCCTCCTTCTATTGTTTGATCAGGACTCAAGAACCACTCCATATACTGTTCCAGATTGTTGGAATCCAATTCATGTTCAGTGGCGTATTGTTTCCATTCAGTATTATTTTGCATTGCAGCCTCATGCAACTGACGATTCAGCGCCTGTTTTACTTCCATATCTACTCCAGGCATCAGTTTATGCAAGTCACGAATTGACTTACCAATGTAACTCTCTGTCCCCAAACCAATATTACCTGTTTTAATATTGGAGAGAATTTTTACAAATTTCTTTGCCATTTTTTGTTGAACGAACTCCTCCACAGAGGAGTAGGGTTCTTTTCCTTCAGATATCAGCTCTGCATTTTCTTTTTGGTGCATTTTCTCAGCCTTTCCTCGGCCAAGCTTTTCTATGTACTCCTGAGTAGCATCTGCATCACCATTTGCTGCCTTGCCTGCCATTTCAACCATTTGATCAATCATTGTATTAGCAGCGTCTTGGGTTAATTCTGGACTTGTACCAGTTTCTCTACGTGCTGCAATAAGACTCGAACCATCATTCACAGACTGTTCTAGTGAAGTTGTCTCTACTTCAACTTCTTGTTCTATATCTGTTTCTATAGCAACAGGTTTCAGTATCAACGTCTGTCCATCAAATGTCTTTACATCGAAGACACCGTTCTTCTCAGAGGCAACAGTGTGTCCCTGCTCTTCAGCCCATACACGAACAGTCTCTGAATCCATCTCGGATGAATATTCCATTTGACCTCCAGCAAGAGGCTTGAATCCCTTGCCAGTTGCGACAATGAATGTTGCAAGGAATGCAAGTCGCTTATCAATACGCATTAAGCCTTGTGCAACTCCTGCTTCCAATACAAGTTCATCTTTCAGTTCATCGAGGATTTCTTTAAATGAACCTTTGGCAAACTCTTTCATATTGCTGGGTATTCTTGCTGCATCATCTGCAAGTCCTGAAAGTCGTGTCATGATGCTATTTGCCATGCCACTATTTTTTGCAAGAGCCTGCATCGCCTTTGAGCTCTGTGCTAATCTACTTAGAGCATTTCCAGCAGCTTGCCCTGCACCAAGTGCAAGGGCAGTTGTAGCGAAGCTAACAATAAATTCCTTTGCATAAGGAAGAGCCACATCTCCTAAAAACTCCATTTCAACAAACTCTCCTGTCTGGGGATCAAAGAGTTTCTGATCTCTAAAGTAGTTTCCAACTCGTGAACCATCCGTATAACGATACTGACCAGTGGATGCACCACCCTGCGTATTGTGATACTGGTAGAGTAGTTCTTTTGTTCCCTCAGCACCTGCAATTCCTGCTGCTGCCCCTACTGCTGAAATAGCAATCAATCCTGCTCCACCTGTAAACACCGTAAGAAGACCAATTGCAATCACAGCTGCAACTATCGCACCAAGCATGATGAGACCATCCTTGCTAAGCCATGACTCCCATGTATCTGGCCGTACCTCCATTGCCGACTGCAAGCCATGAAGCATGCGATTGTCATCTAGAACATCTATGTAATCATCTAGGGCATCAATGCGACTTTGTATTTCACTCTCCATCCCTTTACCTAGGAAATTCCCAAACTTTACACGCTGGAGTTCTGATTGTAGTAGCGCTTTTGCCTGCACGACTTGCTGCTTTGTCGTTGGGTCTTCCATGACCTTGAGCATCGGTCGGGCGTAGTCACGCAATTGCCCAACAAAATCATCGCCCACATTGGCTTCACTACTCATTGCTGTCTGTAGCATCATCTGCATGTTTTGCATGTTTTCCTGCAATGTTCCAGCTCTCTGTGTGACGCCCTGAATAAGTGGATTTTGATCTATGCTTCGAAGAACGTCATGCCCTTGCTCTGTACTCTCTTTGCGTAGACCTTCTGCATCAATGGTTTGTTCTAGGTTGCCATTTGCATTCCATAAATTAATCTCACCGTTATCTCTACGGGATGCGAGTTGCAATTGTGATGTATCAAGCGTGTCAAATGAGCCTACAGGAAATGAAGAAACAGGTTGTGTGCGTCGTATTCCATCTCTCAAAATTACTCTTGTACTGAATTGACTTCCTACTTTGCTACGAAGGAAGCCTTCTGTTTCAGGAGAAACATACACTGTTCTCCCATAATCAGATTCAGAATCTATTCGCATTGGTCGAAGTTCACGAGGGTCTTGTAGAATTGTTCCATCCTGTAAACGAACCACTCCCTTAGGATCACGCAAAGCAATTGCAGTTTGGGACAGCCCATCACCTACTTTTGGTAGCTCAATAAGAATCAGTTCTCGGCCTTCCTTGAGTTTCCCTAGTTCACGCAAGACAGTCATTTGTAGGGGCATTTGACCACCAAATGTTCCATTAAGTCCAAACGTTGGACGCAGCCGTGCAAGTCCTGCATTGCGAACACTGAGACGATCAAATGGATTATTGAATCCAAGATCAACATTTTCAAATCTAGCTCCATCAGGTTTTACTTTTGATGCACCTGTTAATCGCAATAGATCAATACGATCCAAAGTATCAAGGTCTGGGTTCTGTTCTATGTGTAAATTAAAACTGTCAATGGAAGTTTTTAATGCATCATTATGTCTCCCCAGAAGAAGATGCTGTTGTGCAGGACGAAGCAACTGTAGTTGAGAATCTGCAAGTTGTATTTTCTGACCAAAGTCAATTTGTGTTCGGAATAGTAGTTGTACCTCTTGCTGTTTTCTTCCTTCATTCCGAGCATTCGTAGTATCAAAGGAATTGAATGAATACTCAATTTGTTTCAGTTGCAATGCCAAAGTATTCATTTCACTTTGACGAGACTGTACCTCTTCTGCAAGCCCTTGCACCGAACGCACAATCTGTGCTTGGATTTCTGGATAGCCATTTGTATTCATCGCCCAAGCAACGATATTACCAATAGTATCATCCGCAACATCTTCTTTTGCAGTCTTACAAAGCTGTGCAATCTGTTTGTGGGTACGCTCTTCAAGATCATGAACCTCTTGGGAGAGTGCATTCACACGATCAAGTACTACCTCTCTTTCAGTCAGCACCTGTTCCTCAATTTTGTTAAAATCTTCTGTAAGCAGAAACGACAATGGAGATGATTCAAATGTTCCATTTGCTAGCTGTCCTGCTATTTGCTGACGCAGAATAGGAGTGGTTATCTTGAAAATATTGTCCTTTACAGAAGTTGGCAGTGATTCATAGAGAGATAAAGCTGCTGCAAGATCACGTATTTGTGACTCACTATAGTTTTTAGTCGCTTGTTTTGCTTTTTCAGCGATCTCTTCTTTGCTCCCAGGTACATTCCATTCTTTAAATACTGATTCAATTGCACGGGGATTCAAAGGTTCTGATTCTCGTTCTGCTACAGATTGTTTTGGCTCCTCATATTGTTCATTGAGAGCAGATACTTCATTGAGTAGTTCATCAATTTTCAGGTTGAAATCGGCAAGACCCATCACAGCTATGCTCTCTTCTTTTGAGGCGCGTATTTTTTCGTATGCATCACCAAGGAGCATGTAAAGGTCTGTTTCAACTCCCAAAACTTCATCTTCCCACTTTCGCCATTCCGAAGAACGTAAGTCTCGATGTACATCAATCTTTTCGAATGTTCTACGTACCTTTCCTTGCAATGTGTTTACCTTGTCGAGGTATGCTCTCTTCATTGCGTCTTTCTGTTCTTGTGGCAGTCCTGCGATATCAATTTTGTTATCCAGTTTTCCATCGGTACGATCAATATCTCCCTGCGCATCTTGGATGCGCTTATCGAAAGAATACCGATCAGGGCTAGGTGAAGAGTTCATGTGTTAATGTCATCAAGTAAATGTTTCATTTCTTCTGTTTCTTGTGCTCTTTCTACACCTTTCTCTGTCTTTCGTAGCGTCTTCCCTGTCTTAGCAAAGAAATCATCCAATTGTTTTAAGACCTCTGTATCGCCATTGCTGATCACTTGCGCAATTGTGTGATCTGCAATACTAGAAAGAAATTTATCTTCTCCGTTGAGTATATTTTCTAGCTTCTTTTGAGCTACAGGAGACACGGAAGAAACCTGCTCAAGCAGTTTTTCTTTACGATCCTCAGTGAGGAGCCGTGAGCGCTCAATGAGCACCCTGAGGGTTAGTGTGTCTTTTTTTGGCATAAATCCCTATATTATAGCATAATACGGCTTATGCTGCAAAATTTAACCACAGATCAGCCTCAAGTATCTATTTGTTAGCCAGACAAGAATTCATGCTAAAACACTATCTCTGTAGCACTATTTGTCCCCCCTTTAGCATTAACCTGTCTTTGAAACTCCGCAGTACATTACCCTTTTCTAGTGACGATCCCTCTCGAAAAATACCGATCAAGTATTCTTCGATGCTTATCGGATCTTCCTCTGGTCGAAAGCGATTGATTTTCGCAAGATCCTCTTTGATTCTGCGATCTAACCGTAGGTGCTTCTCTTTAGTCTTAGCAATAATTTCGGCTGCTTCTTCAAACAATGCTTCTTCACGTATGTACTTACATTTACACACTCTCGTACCACCGTACTTATTGCATTTGTAGTACATGTAGGTTTTTCCATGCCTATTTGTGTGCTCGGTTCCGCTTACACCCGATCCACACTCGGCGCACTTCAGTATCTGATTGAAGTAGAACTGTTTCCGTCCCCACTTTCCTTTTGCAGTTCGCTTTAGCTTGCTTTGCGCCTTTAGAAAGAGTTCTTTGGTGATGATCGGCTTATGATTTCCATGATATCGAATGCCACCATAGACAAATTCTCCGTAGTAAAAGGGTTCTTGCAGAATGTTAAAGATGCGACTGAAGCCGACTGTGCCTCCACTAACATTGTGAAACCCTTCTTTTTGAAGTTTCTCTTTGGCTTCTCTGCCTGACATTCCTTTCTCGGCTATATAGATGAATAGTTTCTTGATGTACGGTGCTCTTTCTTCGTCTACTACTATAGAACTAGGATCACCAAATCTCTCTGCTCGCACCAACTTGTAGCCAATAGGAGGTCTGCCTGGTCGTACTCCCATCTCGCATTTAGTACGTAGTCCACGTTTTACGTTCTTGCTTCGATTGTCGTTCTCCAGCTTTGCTTGGCTACAAAGAATCATCAGCAGAAACTTCTCATCAGGTGTATTTGTAAATGTTTGCCCACTCGTTTGAATTTGTACGAGTACTTGCTGATCCATCAGGTCAACAAGCTTGCCTAAGTCACCTGCATTTCTGCTTAAGCGGTCTGGTGCCCAAGTAAGGATTGCATTGTACCTCCGCTCCTGCAGTCCTATCAGTAAGTTCTGATAGCCAATTCTTCCACCAGAGTCTTTCGCCGATTTACTCTCCTGAATCGTCTCGACAACTTTAAGCCCCTGCTTATCTGCAATCTTCTGCATTTCTGATATCTGTGAACCAATGGAAAGGGCTTGCCTCTCATCTGATTCAGAGGATTTACGAGCGTAGAGGCAGTAGGTTATCTTTTCCATATACTCCATTGATGACGCAAGCTGCTTACTAAGGCTAGGCGGTTTTGATCAAATAGACTCATGAATTGATGTTTTGTAAAAATGTCAAATGGGACAGTTTTGCTCCTTTTTATAGGTGTTCCATTTGTTCCGTTTCTCCCTTTTTTAGGGTGTCTCAAAGTGTCTCATTTTACCCCTTTTTATACTGTCTCATTTGTCTCATTTAACCCCCAAAGTACTGTCCAATTCTGTCCAATTCACACCCCAAAGGGTAGGAGACCCACATGCTCCGCCATTTAAAGTGCTCCAACTCTCTCCTTCGGCTCATAAAACCTAAGTTCCAAAGCATCATAAATATCCTGCTCTTCTTTTGACGCTACTACTTCTTCTCCATCAAAAAGCCCATATTCATTGAGCTTCCATCCTTTCTTTATCGCTACTTTGCGAACAGCAATGTTGTGTTCTTTAGATCCCGTAAAATACATAAGAGCCGCTCCCCATTGATCTGCTTTTACGAGTCGCACATCTACTCTCAGTCCATTGTGTAAATCAAAACTGATCTTCTTGTCTCCTTTTACCGCTATGTCTCGAACGATCTTTAGCTGCGCGATAGCATCGGAAACTTCTTCTGGTGCTGTAGTCACTAGTAAAATATCTATATCCCCTACGGTTTCTTTTTCTCTTCTAAATGACCCAGCAACATCTACTCTATCCACACCAGATACTGTCTTGATAGTTTTGATGAGCAGCTCCACATCAGCTTTAGCTTCTTCTCTCGGGAATCTTTTGATCCTCTCATCAACTCTGCCTGCATTTTCTAATACCTTCTTCTCCATGATCTCATCCCACAGTTCTAAACCCTGTAGCTTCCCTTGCTTTGCAGCATTAATAAGTTGAGCTACAGACGTAATACCAAGCTCTTTCTGTAGTTGCCGTACACGCTTAGGGCCAAGTCCTTCGATGTCCATAAGCTCTGCACTTATGCCACCCTGTTCTTTTTGGAGTAATACCAAAAACTCCATCTCACCTGTTTCTAAGAACTCGATGATCTTCTTCGCAATAGCTTCGCCAACTCCTGGTAATTTCTTTAATTCTTTCTCATCTCCATACGTCGAAACATCTTTGGATAATTCTTCTATAACTGTCGCCGCTTTTCTATATGCTGCAGGTTTAAAAGCCACGTCCTGCTCTTGCAGCAATGCTGCAATTTGATTGAGCTTGGAGGCGATGGATTTATTATTTTCCATGAAGAAAGTGTACCACTGATAACAAAACAAAATCTGTTTTTTGAATGGCCGGGCTCGTCGTAGAGGTTACGAGAGCCCGGGCTGGTGGATCGAGTGATCCGTAGAGGAGGGAGGGGTTGCGTCAAGCCATAGCAGGCTCTTGTTCACGTTCGTGCGCGGGTTTCTTCATTCCGACTGCAGCCTCAGCATCATCTTTGCTGTAGCCATGTCGATTCACAAGATGGCGAACTGCTTTGCAGCGTTTTCCACCCATGAGCAGTCGTCACAAGGACAACCAACACGCTCGTTCTTGAACATTCGTTCCTGCTTGCTCGGCTCTGGACTTCTGTGACGCACTAGACTTCTCCCTTTTCAAATCCCTGATTAGCCCCAATGGCGCATCCAAAATGGATACAGATCTGTGGCAGTTTGGACTCCTATCCAAATTGTGACTACCTCAGCTCTAAAAACAGGTTTCGTTTTGCGATTTCTGTGCTTTCAATGAACAAATAGCAGAAACATACTACTATCTTTTTAAGATACGTCAATGGTCTGATTGTGTGTCTATTAGCTCCTCAGACCCTAATACCGATAGTGATCTGGCTTGTATGGACCTTCCACAGGAACTCCCATGTACTCTGCCTGGTCTTCTGTAAGAGTTGTAAGCTGAACCCCAAGCTTTTCGAGGTGCAACCGTGCCACTTCTTCGTCTAGCCTCTTCGGCAAACGGTACACTCCAACTTCGTAATTTTCTGTGTGTTGCCACAATTCAATTTGCGCGAGAACCTGGTTTGTAAACGAGGTGCTCATTACAAAACTTGGGTGCCCAGTTGCACAACCAAGATTTACTAGTCGCCCCTTAGCAAGTATCAGAATTGATCTTCCAGTATCTGCAAAGGTGTAGCGATCTACCGCTCCTTCTTTCTCTCCTTTGATCTCATCTCGTGTTGCGCGACCTGCAGCAACTTCTGCGTCTAGCCATGCTACGTCAATCTCAGTATCGAAGTGACCGATGTTACACAAGATCGCATCTTCGGACATGTTCACCATGTGCTGCCCCAAGATAATATCTTTATTACCGGTAGTAGTGACAAACAAGTTTCCTTCTTTGCTGGCTGCTTCCATGGTGGTTACTTCGAACCCTTCCATAGATGCTTGAAGTGCATTAATAGGATCGATCTCGGTGACAAGCACACGACAACCATAACGCTGCAAACTCGTAGCACATCCTTTACCAACATCTCCGTATCCACACACCACAGCAACTTTACCAGCAAGCATAATATCCGTTGCTCGCTTTACACCATCCGCGAGTGACTCACGGCAACCGTATAAGTTATCGAACTTACTTTTGGTTGCGCTGTCGTTAACGTTAATAGCAGGTACTTTTAGTTCACCTTTTTGACTGATGACTTCTAGGCGGTGAATCCCCGCTGTTGTCTCTTCACTTAATCCCTTTATATCATCAAGCATCTCTGGAAATTTCTCGTGCACCATCGCTGTTAAGTCTCCCCCATCATCTAAGATCATATTTAACGGCTTTCCATCAGGGAACGCTGTAAGTGTTTGTTCTATGCACCAATCAAACTCTTCGTCACTTAAACCCTTCCAGGCAAACACAGGAAATCCTGCTTTAGCAATAGCACAGGCTGCGTGGTCTTGCGTGCTAAAAATGTTACAACTACTCCACGTAACCTCTGCGCCTAGCTCTGCCAATGTTTCGATAAGCACTGCTGTCTGAATAGTCATATGAAGACAACCTGCAATACGTGCACCAGCTAAAGGTTTTGAAGATCCATACTTTTCTCGTAGCGCCATAAGTCCAGGCATTTCATTCTCTGCAAGGAGTATTTCTTTGCGGCCAAATGCAGCTAGGCGCTCGAACTCTTCTTCAGAGCAATCTAGAACTTTATATGGCAATACGGTGGAATCAGTAGTTTGTGACATAGCTGCAAGAGGATAGTGGATAGTACAGACTGGATAAAGCTAAATACCCGCTACTTTTATTAAAGATTGGGAAGCGTCTCTCCATACGCATCTGCTGCTCGTTGCCAGATAGCATCATGGTCTACGTGGTCTATCAACGTTCCTTCAAGTTCTACGGCAAGTGAGCCCATCGCATTTCCAAGTCGCAGTGCATCTATGTTAGACCAACCATTTTGTAGTCCTGTAAGGAGTCCTGCACGGAATGCATCTCCAGCTCCGGTTGGATTCACTACTTTTTCTGGAGCACACGGACCGACGTTTAGCGCACCAGATTCACAATAGCAAAGCACTCCTTTATCTCCCTGTGTCACGATGACCATAGGAGTTTTAAGAAGAGCATTTTCTTCTGTGAGATTAAGACGTTCAGAGATAAGTCCCCACTCGTATTCATTCGCAATAACTCCTGCGCTGTGCTCTACACCAAACCGAAGTTCATCATCGGAAAGTGCAATGACTTGCTGACCTGGATCGAACAAGTACGGCACCTTGTATTCGTTACACCACCTAACTCCTTCCATCATGAGTACTGCATTGCGTGGACTGATAATGGCATGAGAAATTTCTTCTCGTCTGTCTGTAATGTCAGGCCACGATCCATCGGCGTCAGCCCCTGGATGAAAGAACGTAATCTGACGTTCTGAGCTATCCGTTCCAATAATGGCAGTAGCAGTAGCACCAGTTGTTAACTGCTCCACATGCTCCACAGAAATCTTTCGATCTTCCAATAGCGTTCGGTAGTCTCCTCCATCTGTTCCGATAGTAGTGACAAGCATCGGCTCTGTTCCAAGAAGTTTAAGATTCCATGCGATATTCGCTCCAGTGCCTCCATGGTGTCTTGCGTAGTGTGGAGAGAAGAAGCTTACTGCCAGAGAATCGAGGGCAGAAGGGTCTATAGCATCCGCAAATGAGCCGTTATAGCCCAAAAGGACGTCGTATGCCGTTGATCCATTTACGAGAATTTTCACAAGCAATACCGTAGCGCACTATTATGGTCTTGCGCTACCGTATTCGAGCATGAAAATTGCAGTTATTGGAACCGGCTATGTTGGACTTGTTTCCGCAGTGTGTTTTGCGGAGCTAGGGCACGATGTATATGGAGTAGATATTGATGAAGAGAAGGTAGCTAAACTGCGAGAAGGGATCAGTCCTATATACGAACCAGAGCTTGAGGACCTTCTGAAAAGAAACCTCGAAGCTGGGCGTGTGAAATTTACAACAAACCTAGAAGAAGCACTGCCTGATACTCAAGTAGTGTTCTCTGCTGTAGCTACACCACCGAACGAAGACTTTTCTGCAGACCTAAAAGCAGTATTCATTGTTGCGCAATCAGTAGCGAAATACGCAGATCACGATATTGTTTTTGTAAACAAGTCGACAGTTCCTGTAAGCACAGGAGAAAAGTGCGCAGAAGTAATTGCAAAGACTCTTAAAGATCGCGGCGTAGACTACAACATTCCTGTGGTTTCTAACCCTGAATTTTTACGTGAAGGACATGCCATTAATGACACCATGGCACCAGATCGTATTGTGGTGGGTATCAATGGAAGCGATTGGGCTAAAAAAGTAATGGAAGAGTTATACGTTCCACTAACAAGAACAAGTAAGCCAATTGTTTGGATGTCTCGTGAGAGCTCAGAGATTGTGAAGTACGCAAGTAACGGCTTTCTCGCAAACAAGATTTCATTTGCCAACATGCTATCTGAACTCTGTGAAGCTACAGGAGGAAATGTTCGTGATGTCACAAAGGGAATGGGAATGGATGACCGCATTGGACCTCGCTTTTTACACTCAGGAATTGGATACGGCGGAAGTTGTTTCCCTAAAGACGTAAAAGCTCTTATCGCTCTCAGTCGAGAAACAGGAGTACCGCTACCGCTTATTCAGGCAACACACGACATTAACCAACACCAGCGAGAGCGCTACTTCAAAAAAATACTCGATGTACTTCCTGCAAATGCGACAGTAGGGCTCTTAGGTCTTTCGTTTAAGCCTCGCACAGACGATATGCGCGAAGCACCAAGCTTGGACCTTATTCCACTACTAGTAAAAGCAGGTCACACAGTAAGAGTGCACGACCCTATCGCTATGGATAATGCAAAGACCATTGTAAAAGAAGATGTCGAATGGAAAGACGATGCATTCTCTACGGCAGAAAATGCTGATGCTGTAGTGGTTCTCACAGAGTGGGATGAGTTTAGAGGTCTGGATCTGAATAAGCTTAAACTTACAATGAAGGGAAGCGATCTCTTCGATGGGCGAAACATTTACGAACCTGATGATGCAAGAAAAGCAGGATTAACGTATCATGGTATTGGACTATGAAAATCCTCCTAACAGGATCGGCAGGGTTCATCGGATTCCACACAGCAAAAATGCTCCTAGAGCGTGGAGATACTGTTGTAGGCTTTGATAACTTTAACCAGTACTACGATCCAAAACTCAAAGATGCTCGCAATGAAATACTAGAAGGATACGATAACTTTCAAGTTATTCGTGGAGACTTAAAAGATACAAATGCGCTTAAATCTGCATTTGAAAAAATTGGTGGCGGAGAAGATACACGTGTCTGCCACTTGGCAGCACAAGCTGGAGTACGACACTCCATAGAAAACCCAGACGAGTTTATTCAAGACAACATTCAGGGAACCAATAACATTTTCGAGCTTTGCAAAGAATACGATGTCGGAGGAGTGACATACGCAAGTAGCAGTTCGATTTATGGAGATAACGAAGAGAGTCCGTTTAAAGAAGATCACAAAGCAGACAGCCCAATGTCTCTGTATGGAATGACAAAAAAGTGCAACGAGCTTCAGGCATACACGTACCACTCACTCCACGGAGTAAAAAGTACAGGGCTGAGGTTCTTTACCGTCTACGGTCCATACGGACGTCCAGACATGGCTCTGTTCCTCTTTGCAAACTGGATTACAAAAGGAGAACCGATGCAGATCTTTGGGGAAGGAAAGATGCAACGCGACTTTACGTATGTTGAAGATATTGCAGCAGGGATTGTTGCGGCTCTCGATAAAAACTACGACTATGAAGTCTTTAATCTCGGAGGAGGACAAACAGAAGAGCTTATGGCATATGTTTCGACTCTCGAAAAAGCACTTGGAAAAGAAGGACAAAAAGAAATGCTCCCTATGCAACCAGGTGATGTGGTCTCTACATCAGCAGATATCTCTAAAGCACAAAAGATGCTTGGGTACGATCCGAAGACGCACATCGCAGAAGGGATCCCTAAATTTGTGGAGTGGTATAAAGAGTATTACAGCATATAACCACTACCTACGTACCCATACCTCCTGTGGAATATTTTCTATTTGATAAAACCCATACCCTGCAATCCCAGGACATTGGTCTAGACACACCACAGCTTTTGCTTTTGAAAGAAGAGCAGGTTTGTAGTGCAAGATTGGCGAAGTGCTTTCGTATTGCCAGCTGTGACTAAAGCTTCCAGAAATTAACACTACTCCGTTGCTCTGTAACTGATTCACCTGACGCATCACCGTACGCGCACCTGTTTCGTAAAAGGCAAGTTGCGTGTGAGCAAACACGTACACAGCAATGACAATTTGTAATGCAAGAAGAGATGCTGACTTACGTAATACCTGAGGGCTTGCAACTACCCCTCCAACAAGCAGTGGTAAAAAGAGCACTGGGTAATACATACGATACGACGTAATGTGAAATGCACACACCAATACAAAGCTTAAAAGAAGAGCCCACTGTTTACCTTTAAGTATTCCAATAAGACCAACGATAGAAAGCACTGCACTCCCAGCCCATAACCAAGAAATTGTGGTGGTCTGCAATAAATGTATGAGTGACTGACCAATATTTTGTTCTCCTGCACTAATAAAACTTGCGGCAGCAAGAGGGTTAGATGCAACGTAAAATCCAATCAATAACATTGGCATACCAATAGCTAAGCCCATATGAAGTGGACGGACTTTTTCCTTCCAGAATATCGCAACCACAATTGGCAAATACAACACCGCTTGATACGCAGTAAAGAGAGAGGCAAACCAAAAGAGTGCAATCCAACCAAGGCGCCTCTTGTTGCCCTGAGAAAGCAAAAGCCACACAAGTACCAACCCTTGTAGTGCAGTAAGAACAGCCATCATAATGGTTCCAGATTGGAACATGACCGAGGCACTAAAAAGCCACAAGCCACACAGTGTTAGTCTATTCTCAGGCTTCAATCGCTTTGCCATATGTGCCACTAGCCACACAGCCTGTGTCAGTAGTGTTGCAAAAATAATCCGCCATATCATTTCGTTATGCGGCACACTCTCAGTGAGATTGATCAGAAATCTTCCAAGCGGAGGATGCGGATACGGAATATTAAGAAGGTACTTTGCTTCATCAGTGTGCACGGCACCAAGCCCACGATACAGCGCTAGCAAGACTGCAAAGCCTTCTATGCCAATGATAACTAGAAGTCGTCGCATGAGGTGCTTTTGCCAGTAGTAAAGCTAATATTGTGACAGGACATAGGGTCTTCTCCCCGAAGGTAGGACCGATATAACACTCGAATGTGGTCATCTGTTATGTCATCAATAGTAATACCTGATAGTAACCACCCTTCTCTCGTAGCTGTTGCCAGAATAAGAGTCTGTGAAGACGCGCGAACAGAAGAGTCTGCATACAGTGGAAGCAATACCCATAGACGACAGACAATCGCAAAAGCAACCACAGCACACGTGACCCAAAAGATATGCCACTGATGGTGGTTTAATTTTTCCATGCGACAAATCTACTCATGGTGTAGTTCCATACTACGCCCGTAAACGCTCCGATAACTACTGCGGCAAGATCTACCCATCCAAGTGAGTATAGGTATGAACTTACTGCGTAGTTTGCGACTGCACCAAATGCACACGCAACGTTGTACTTTAAGAAACCGAAGAGCATACCTAAGCCACGAAGTCGCGACACAGCAAACGTCCACACATTATTTACATAAAAATTAAAGATGATAGCAACTTCGATTGCTGCAAGAACTGCGAGTCTAAATCCAAAGAGCGAAAGCTCATCTCCTTCTTGGAGAAGAGAAGACACTCCCATGTACGTACCCAAATGCACAAACACACCAAACCCACCAACGATGCAGTACTTCAAAAATGTCAGAGGAATGTAGCGACCGACAGTAACATCGTAGAGGTACTCCACAAATTCAACTTGGACTCGACGCGAAAGCTTACTCTCTCCGTGAAGTCGCGTAGAAAACGTAAACGGTACCTCTTCTACAGTTGTATCTTTCGGCACACACACTAAGAGGTCGAGAAGAATTTTGAATCCTTTTGGATTTAAATGTGTGGCAGCATTTTGAAATAGGTCATTGCGCAAAGCAAAGAACCCACTCATCGGGTCACTCGCTTTTACATTACATACAGCAAGTGCCATTTTTGTAGCGACGCGACTCATAAGATGACGACGCTCGTCCCACTCTCCAACACTTCCTCCAGGTACATAACGAGAACCAATAGCAATACCACTACCAGACTGCACAGCGTTATACAGCTTTGGCAGGATGTCCATATCGTGTTGACCATCTGCATCCATCACCGCAAGTACATCACCCTTCGCAGAGAGAAATCCTTCTATTACTGCAGAGGAAAGTCCACGACGACCTACACGTCGAATCACGTGTACATCATCTCGTGTTTGCCCTAATTCTTGCGCAATTCTCCACGTCTCATCTGGGCTATCGTCATCGACGATGATGATCTCATGAGGGATATCCTTAAGTACCTCCTCAAGCTTCGGTAGAAGCTCGGGTAAATTCTCCGATTCGTTGTAGGTAGGGAGGATTAAAGAAAGCACGGGAATACCGTAGCGGAAAGAGGGGTGTTTGCGCTACGGTATCGGGGATGAAAATCCTCGTAACAGGCTCCTCCGGCACAATTGGTACAAGACTCTGCGAAAAGCTATTAGAGGCAGGGCATGAGGTAATTGGCGCCGACTGGGAACCATGTAAATGGAATGAAGAAGTAGAGAATTTGAGGATTGATATCGATCTACGGCACAAAGAAGAATTTGGCAAACTCCCTACAGATGTAGACTTGATTATCCACCTCGCAGCAAATGCTCGAGTGTATGAGCTGGTTGAACACCCTGACAGAGCAATGGACAACTTCATTGATACGTTTAATATCCTCGAACACGCCCGTAAAAACAGCATCAAAAGAATGATGTTCGCTTCTTCTCGCGAAACCTACGGAAACATTCATCTTCCAGAAGGCGAGGCGTACACAGAAGACAAGGCGCACTTCATGACTTGTGAGAGCCCTTACACAGCGAGCAAGATAGGTGGAGAGGCGCTATTTGAGGCTTACAAGCGTTGCTACAACATCGATACAATCATCTTCCGATTCTCAAACGTCTACGGAATGTACGACGATTCTGTTCGTGTTGTTCCCCTCTTCTACAGGCAGGCAAAAGCAAACGAACCTATGAAGGTATTCGGGAAAGATAAGTGCCTCGACTTCACATACATCGATGACTGCGTCGATGGAATCATTCTTTCTATTGATAACTTTGAGAGTGCCAAAAACGATACGTACAACTTAGCTTTCGGAGAGGGTACTACTATCATGAAGCTTGCAGAAAGTGTTGTAGAGCTCCTCGGAAGCAGTTCTGAAATAGAAGCGACAAGCAGCCGAACAGGAGAAGTGACGCACTATATCGCCGATGTCTCTAAGGCTAAGAAGGCCTTTGGATACGACCCGAAAACAAGCTTTGAAGACGGAATACGCAAGAGTATGGAGTGGTACAAGGCAAATACGTAGTTATAGACCATATTTGTTATATATGGTAAAATATAACTGTATATGAATACAGAAAAACCAACCGAAGGATCACCAGAAGATGAACAGCATCCCCTTCCCTTAAGCGGAAGTGATTCTGATCTTGATGCAATATTCGCCTCTGGGAAGATAGACGATATTCTGAAAGAGGCAAAATTGCCTACACCACCGGCTAAGCTCCCTAATGTTGCAGCAGTACAAAAACACAAAGCTGAACAAAAGCGCATCCCACCAGAGCATGTAAGCAATAAGCCAAAGAAGGTACGCGTACAAACAAGGAGACCCAAAGGAGGATCCCGATAATACGTATGAGCAATACTCCAACACCAGATTTTGGCAAACAGGAACCCGAAGGAATCGAATCTCCAGATGTAAGTGCAGCAGATGAGTTCTTTGGATCGATTGGAAATTTGCAAGACATACTTGGAGATACAAAGAAGCAATTAGATGCAAATTCAGGAGCATTGCCAGAGCAGTACTCAGGTCAGACTGCAGAGTCTGATCCAGCAAGTGATGTCCTCTCTCCTGCATTACGGGAACGTATTCTTGCAACAGGAAAAATTGTGTACGAACACATACCAAAAGGAGCGAAAAGAGTACTGATTTGTTTCCAGAATGATCACGGAGATGCTGCATCAGTGCAACGAATGCAAGACAGCAATCTCGAAGAGCGAAAATCTGGCTTTATAAACCACAACCAAAATATTACAGAGTTTGGACAAGATGCTCTTAACGAATTACCTCCAGAAGCTGTGCGGTTCTTTTTTGAATCATTTCCATTAGATGCGGATCAGTGGGGTGATGAAGGTTGGGGTGAATCTCCGCTGCCAGAAAGTGTACTCAATACATACCCAAGTGATGGCACGAGTAGAGATAAATTACTTGATGCAATTGCAACAATGTCAAAAGGAGATACTGCAGATCAAGGTTTTGCTAAAGACTTACTAGCAACAATGTCTCCATCAAAAAGAATTACAAGAGCTGCAACTGAGCAGAGCAAGAAGAATACTATTTATGGAGATGGCTTTCCTGAAAGTCGAGATGACTCACTAGAGCAAGCACTAGATGGACATGCAAATATTGCCGACATGGTAAAAGAGCACCTCCCAGAGAAAGGGGTAGGAATGCTCGTATATGGAGAAGAGCACTTTGGGTCATGCGCACGCCAAGAGTGGCCAGAACTTGCAGGGAAGTACTTCGAAGATTATCTGCAGCTTATTCCCGATTTGCACATCGTAGTAGTAGAAGAATCACACTTGCCTCAGCTACATAAATGGTCATAGAAGTGGCTATTTGAGGCAAATACGTAGTTATTGACATAAACTAAAATAGTTGTAGAATATTGTAACTATGGCGAAGAGCAAATTGTCTGTAAATCAAAGGAATACCCTCAACTCTCAACGCAGAGAGCTTTTACAAAGAAGAAAATCGAAAGGATTGAGTGAGGGTCAGCAAGCTCGATTAGACCGTATTGAGGTGCAGCTAGGCCTTAAAAAAGAGGAAGTACGTCGACAGGTAGATTCTGTTATTGTAAAAAAAACTACTAAGCCAGCACCCGCCGCACTGCCTCCTAGCACAGAAAGTAATAACCTATCCGATCAACAACGTATGGATCATGCAGTGGCAGAAGCTGTGGAACTGGGACTTATTCGTGAAGAAGTACTTCCAGCAAATACCCCAACAGATCGAAAGGGATATATCTTATCGAGCTCACACTACGCTAATCATGAATATGATCCTGCAAAAGTAGATCCTCAGACACGCACCTCTCAGATTCAACTATTCCAGTTAGCTCACATAATGAATCAGCACGGAGTAGAGGGTCCAATCTATTGTGAAGGTAGAAAACACAATAATAGCTACTCTGCATTTCGAGGACAAAAACCAATCATAACTGTTGGCGGTAAAGACTATGACATTCACACTCCTATCGCACAAAAATTCCTATTTGAACATCCTGAAGCTTTACAAGAAGTGATGGATCAACATTTAGTAAGAGCAGGAATGTCTGGCGCTAGTACTCCAAGTTTTTATGCGTATACCAATTATAATAATATTCAAGGTGCGCACACAGGGCGTGTAGAACAGTCGATGAATAACATGGTCTCAGATGCAAAATGGTCTACTGACTTTGAAGAAAGCTTCAAATTTTTTACGAGTACATTAGGTCGTGGAACAGTGAATATGAACATAGGAACTGGCTGGGATTCACAAGGAAACCCCGCTCTACAACTTGCTGGTCAATGGGTGCTTACCGAGCAAATCATACCTGCAATTGAACATTACTTACGCTATGCGGATAGACTTGCTAGTTTTGATGAAATGCGCGAAGAAGATGTATCTACATTTATGCTTCAGACAAACGAAGATCAAGTGCCCTCATGCTTCTGTGGACTTGGACACACGCTACAACTTTCTAAGAAGCTGCAAGATAATATGAATGTACACATTCTCACTCCATCTGATTCTATGCATTTGGATAAACTAAGAAGGACATTGCCTATAAATCATCCACAGGCTGGTCTAATGAATATTGATATATTCACAAAAGTTCTTAATGCAGCAAGAGCAGTAGGGCCACAGCCGGGCACATCTTGACAACCCCAAGCCAAAAGCGCATTCTCAGCTACTATGGTAAAACACCCATTAGAATCTTTAGAAGAAGATGGCCCAACGCCTAGTGTTGAGCAAATGATAGAAGAGCAACAGCAAACAGAAGGAGAAATGATAAGAGAGGTGGGGTACGATCATGAAAGACGTTTCACTGATCCTTTACCATTAGACACAACACCTACGAGGCGATTTGTACGAAGGACACTGAGCCCAAGGACTACCTCTCAGAAAGGACCACGGATAAGAAAGCGCAGCAAAAAGCCTCGTAAAATCATCATCACTCCAAGGAATGGTAACGGACGCAGGTAAAACTACTTCTTCTCTTCGTGATACACACGCTCTGCATTCACCTCCCAAATGTTCTGGTTGTCAGTTTCACCTGCAACAATATTATCGACTGCGGTCATCGCCGTTAGCATGCTGTGATCTTGGTTGTTATATCGGTGCATTCCATTGCGTCCAATAAGGAACAAGTTCGGGATAGTCAGTGACCAATCACGGATAGTATCGAGTTTGTCGTACGTACCAAAGTACGCTGGATATGCCTTCTGCATGCGCAAAACACAGGCATCTTGTACATCAGCAGGATCGATAAATCCTATTTCTTTCATCTCAGCAACTCCCTGAGCAATCATGTCTTCATCCTTCTTTTCCCAGAGCTCATCACCTTCGTCGACAAAGTATTCAAGTCCTATCCACACATTCTTTGTATGATCGCAAACCATGTACGGACTCCAGTTATTAAAGATCTGAATACGACCAACTTTTACTCCGCGATCTTGCACGTAAATCCAGTTATCTGGAACTTCAGTGGATGGCTTTTTGCCTTTCTCTTCTACATGCAACTTATTAAGCAGTAGTCCCACTGTCATAAAGTCTCGGTAGATAAGTCCTTTTGCAACTTCCTGCACAGACTCTTCTGCTGCAGGTTGCATCCCTGCCACTAAATGTTTTACTGGCATGGTAGAGAAGAAATAATCGCAAGCGATCTCCTCAGTATCTCCCGACTGCACATCTTTGATGACAACCGACGTCACTTTCCTCTTTCCACTTTCCTCTTTCCACTTAACGCTTTCAACTCTCTTATTCATATGTACCTGGCCACCACACTGTGTAACTTGTCGCGTTACTGTCTCCCACATCTGCCCCGGCCCAAACTTTGGATAAAAGAAGCGTGTAATCAAACTCGTTTCTCGTTCTTCTTGTTGCTTAGAAAAGTCTGAACTCAACAAATCTTTTACCGCATGAGCAACTGCACGACGCAGAGAAAGTCCTTTGATGCGCTGTGCACCCCAGTCCGCTTTTATCTCGCTACATGGCACTCCCCATACTTTTTTCGTGTAGTCCTCGAAGAATGTCTTATACAAACGCATACCAAAACGATTGATCATGAATGCATCAAGATACGTCTCATCTTTGCGCTTAAAGAGTTGTGCCTTGATGTAACTAAACCCAATAAGCGTTGTATTGATCAACCCAAGTCTCCATGCAATATGTAATGTAATACCAATCGGATACGGAAAGAAATTTCTCTTAAAGTAAATACGTGAGACGCGCGGACGATGCAGCATCACATTATCTTCTTTCTCTGGATCTGGTGCTTTGACTGTCTTTTTTTCTCCACTACATAAATATTCCATAACGGATTCAACTACATAATCTATCTCGTGCTGTTTTGCTTCGGTGTCTGCTGCTGGGTGTCCTTGAACGGGCATGATGTTAAACCACCAATCCATAACGCGTTTGCTCTTAGAAAAAAACCGATGCCCACCAATGTCGATACGGTTTCCTTTATAGTTATACGTTTGTGCAATTCCACCAATAGCATCCGAAGCTTCAAAGACGATCGGTTTGATGTCTGTCCGGTTCAAAAGTTCGTAGGCTGCGGTTAGACCTGCAGGACCTGCGCCAGCGATAATTGCAATTTTGCTCATTTGGCAACCATGATACGGAGGTCACCTATCTCCTCCTAGTGGAAGACGTAGAATTTCCTCATCGTGAAGTTCCAAAAGAGCACGAGAATCTGAGAGATCATTTTGGAGATAATCTCGTCCATATGTGCAATATCAATGAGCAAGTAGAGGATTAACCACGTCCATAGCAATCCACCGACAGCAATCGCAAATACCATGAAGAGCTCTTTTGCTCTGTCATGCTTACTCTCGAATACCCAAAATACACACAGAAGATGGTTCCAAGCGAGTCCACACATATATGCCACAAACGCCGCAGGAACATAATGCAGTTCAAAATAGGTAATCAGTACAGAAAACACCAACAAATCAACTACTGCAGCAGTTCCTCCTACAAAGAAGTATCGAATGAATTGGAGATGTGCCGACTGGGTTTTATCGAGGAGTATTTTGCGAATCATCTCGGAGACTATAGAGAATAAGGAATATACAGGCAATTTCTTCTATTCTTCAGTTCCCTAAGCCTATTTCCACAGCTAGACTCCTACACATGGAAAAGCCTACCATCTGCATCGTTGGCCTTGGATACGTTGGCCTACCTCTTGCGTACATTTTTGCAAGAGAGGGCTACACCGTGCACGGGTTTGATATTAATCAAGAACGCATTGATGAACTTAATAAAGGTATCGATCGAACGAATGAAGTTGGTGATGATTTACAGAATGTATCTATAGTCTTTAGTACAAACCCGACTGAAGTTATCGGCCAAGCTGATGTTGTAATTCTCGCTATTCCAACACCAATTGATGATCAGAAAAATCCTAATCTTGTTCCTCTAGAAAAAGCCTCGAAAACTGTAGGGCAAAATCTTAAAAAAGGTGCAATAGTTGTATATGAATCCACGGTATATCCAGGGGTAACAGAAGAAATATGCGGGCCTATTCTTGAGCGAGAATCTGGAATGAAAAATGGAGAAGATTTCTTCTTGGGCTACAGCCCAGAACGCGTAAACCCTGGTGACAAAGAACACACCATCGATAAGATTATGAAGATTGTTGCGGGACAAGATGAAAAAACAACCGACACGCTCTGTAAAATTTATGGATCTGTAGTCACTGCCGGAATACACCGAGCACCAAATATTAAAACCGCAGAAATGGGAAAGGCAATCGAGAACGCACAGCGCGATTTGAACATTGCGTACATCAACGAAGTCGCAATGCTCTGCCACAAGATCGGGATCAATACCTCAGACGTATTAGATGCTGCTGGAACAAAGTGGAACTTCCTCAAATTCCAACCAGGTCTTGTAGGTGGTCACTGTATTGGAGTAGATCCGTACTACTTAGTAGAGAAGGCTCAGCAACTTGGTGTGCAAACACATGTGATCTCCGCTGGCCGCGCAGTAAACGACAATATGGCACAGATGGTATCCGATGAAATCATCGAAACAGTAGGTGCCTCTGCAAAGATTCTCGTAATGGGTCTGACATTTAAAGAAAATGTTCCCGACACCAGAAACAGTCAGTCATATGCAGTGATCAAAGCTCTGCAAGATGCAGGATGTGATGTATCCGCCCACGACCCAGAAGCACCGAATGGAGATGTTCCACACGGCACACTATCCGATGGCCCTTTCGATGGCATTGTTCTTCTTGTACAACACAAAGAATACATCGACGCAGGAACACAAAGCTTTATAGATGCTCTGCGTGACGGTGGAATGATCTACGACATCAAAGGGATACTCGATAAAGAAAAGATCGAAGCCTCTGGAAGAACTTACCTAGCTCTGTAATGCTATTCACAACTTCCTGGGATGACGGCTATAAATTAGATCTTCGTCTTGCAGATCTATTAGATCAATATGGCTGCAAGGGAACATTTTATGTCTGCCCGCGAAAGCAGCACGGCAATGAAATGATGACGAGTGAGGAAGTAACACAGCTTCGTGAACGACACGAAATCGGTGCACACACATTACGACATCCAAAGCTTACTGAGGTAAGCACAGTAGATGCGAAAACAGAAATCGAAGAGAGTAAGGCATGGGTCGAACAAGTGACCGGAGCACCGTGTTCCATGTTTTGTTATCCATACGGTTTCTATAATGATGAAATAGTACAAATAGTACGCGATGCAGGATACAAAGGAGCACGCACAACAGAGCGTTTGGAATTTACTACTAAGGATCCATTTGTTATGCCAACAACATTACATGTAACGCCTTTCCCAAGACGAAAAACATGGTCTCGGTGGTGGCATCCTCTCGATCCATACGGTCCTTTGCGCGTACGCCGAAGGATACTCAAGCAACTTGGCGTAGCTCCTAAATTCCAGAAGTCTTGGCTAGATCTTGCAATACATCTGTTTGATCTTGGAAAAGAAACCAATCAATCCGTATTCCACTTATGGGGTCACAGTCATGAGATAGAAAAGTATGGAATGTGGGAAGACCTAGAAAAGTTTCTCGCACACGTACAAAAATCCAATGTAGAATGTGTTGTGAACTCTAAGGCAATTTAAGAATAAAACCCTTCGAGCTTGTCTTTGTTTTCCTTCAACCACTCAAGTAAGTTCGCAATACCTTTTGTCGTATCAAACTGAGGGCTCCATCCTGTAGCTTTCATAAATTTACTATTATCCGATACAAAAATTGGCTGATCTCCTGGACGCACTCCACCGAAGGAATACTCCACTCCCATCTGTAAATCATCTTTAAGGAAATCCAAGAACTCTATAAGAGACAATGTGTTATCTGCGCCTCCACCCATGTTAAATACCTGCCCTGACACTGTATCAATATTTTCAATACATGCTTCGTAGGCAGCTACAAGATCATCAACATAGAGAAGATCTCTCACTTGCTTTCCATTTCCATAAATCGTTACAGGGCGATTGAAAAGTGTTGCAATCATAAACCACGCTACCCATCCCTGATCTTCGATACCCATTTGATGTGGACCATAAATACATGACTGCCTGAGTACTACCGTTTTTAAATCATAGAGACGACTGTAGTCACGAACGTATTGATCTGCAGCACCCTTACTGCATCCATATGGAGAATGAAAATCTAGAAGCATCTCTTCTGTCACTCCTTTAAGACCACCTGCAAAACTGTAACGCCTCTCTCCTTCATCGACCCCTACGCTTTCGAGTCCTCCGTAGACCTTATTCGTCGATGCAAAGATAAGCGTTGGTTTAGCTGAAGATTTGCGAATAGCTTCTAGTACATTGAATGTTCCCTGTGCGTTGCAATCAAAATCAGACCGTGGATCTGTAACTGATGTCGTCACAGCAACTTGGGCTGCAAGATGTAATACAACATCGACTTTGTTACACAGGTCATCTAATACTGGCTGGTCGGTAATAACATCTGCCTTGACGATTGTAAGTCCAGAGGGGTACTTGTTCTCCAGGAATGCCTGATTGATCTCTGTTCCTTTACGAGAAAAGTTATCCAAGATTATGACCTCCCATCCTTTAGACAAAAAGTGATCTGCAGCATTTACGCCAATAAATCCTACTCCGCCAGTAATAAGCATCTTACTCATGTGCCTGACTGTAGAGATTTACAAATTGCTGCGCAATCGAGTTCCAATCATTCTTTTGGGCATATGCCAGTCCTGCCTCTCCCATCTTGGCAGCCATACTAGAATCTTCCAATAATTGAATCACACGATCTGCTATGCCTTGAATATCTCCATCATCTGCAATAAGTCCAGTTTCACCATCTAACACAGCGTCGCGAATCCCTCCGGCATCTGTTGCAACGATAGGACGGCTGCACGCACTTGCCTCTAGGTAGACAATACCGAACCCTTCAAATTTAAGATCTAAGACTTTTGGTGTGTGCACATACACATCACACGCTTTAAAGTACGCAACAAGCTCATCGCCACTTTTGCGACCAGCAAAATCAACACTATCTTGCACGCCAAGTTCCTTCGCTAATTTTTCAAGGTTCTCTTTGCTATTTCCATCTCCAACGATGACATACACAACGTTAGGATTTTTTTGTAACACCAATGGCAACATGCGCAGTACAAGGTCATGACCTTTGCGTCCCCATAAACCTCCAACTGTTAGTAGGATCTTTTTCCCTGTGTAGAGATTGCGAACGGACTGCACGTCGGTGCGTTGCTGGAACCTATCAAAGTGCACACCGTTATGAATCACAGTTATTGGATACTGCGTTCCAGCATACTCACAAATCTTTTGCTTGGTATATTCACTCGGAACAGTAATTGCTGCTGCATGCTTATAACAAGATTTAAGAAAATATTTTTCCGGAAAGTACGATAGAGGTCGTACTCCATGTGTCCCCTGCGCACCCATAATATATGGCTTCTGATATTTCTTCGCAGATCTCTGAGCAAGTACACAATAGGGAAACGCAAAAAGACTATGCACAAGGTCAAACTCTGATACATCAATTGCCTTAAAATATCCGAGTGCCTTAGGCTGATAAATACGAAAAATATATTCTGGAAGCTCAAAGCGAATCTCGAACGGGTAGTGCGCAGTGTTTGTTACCTCTTTTTGTGATCGCGGAAGAAACAAGACAAATGACAGCCCTCGCTGAGTTAACTGAGCACAGTACTCTTTTGTAATATTGCCATACCCATCCTTAGGATTGATGGTGGAGGAAAATAATGCGATTTGCATGACCCTTCTAGTGTACAGAAGACGAAGCTTTCTGCTACGATTTTGCCGATGGATGATCCTTTTGATCTCACAGGCAAAACTGCTCTCATTGTGGGAGGAAGAGGCTTTCTGGGGCAGCGTTTTTCGCAAGTCCTAGCGGATGCTGGCGCACAGGTCTTTTCAGCTGACTTACCACAAATGTCACTAGCAGCTGCCAAAGACGGTACAGACAACGCTGTATCAGACTCGATTACCCAGAAAGAAGTCGACGTGACAGATCCTATATCTGTGAGTGCTCTTGTTGATGGCATCATGAAAGACACAGGCAAAATCGATATTCTTGTCTATGCAGTAACAGCAAAGCCTGATGATTTCTGCCTACCGTATACAGAGTGTTCTTTAGAGGGATGGAAGACCGTGCTGAATGCAGAACTCGACGGTGCATTCTTAACAACACAACGCGTTGGAAAAGTAATGGAGAAACAAAAGAACGGATCAATAATCCTGCTTTCTTCTATCTACGGTATCGTCGGAAACGATCAGAGTATCTATGAAGGATCCAACCTTGCTGGTCTTTGGGTTGGTGATGAAAACAAAGAAGGAAAAATCTATTCTCATGCATCATACAACGCAGCAAAAGGAGGGATTATCACACTCTCAAAATACTTAGCTGCCTACTGGGGACACCTGGGCATTCGCGTAAACACCGTAAGTCCTGGAGGAGTAGAGCACCCTGCAGAGAATGAAACCTTCGTAAAAAAATATAGCGCAAAAACTCCAATGGGCCGAAAGGCAAAACCTCACGAGATCGATGGTGCAATTTTATATCTAGCATCCGATGCCTCTAGTTACGCTACCGGAACCAACATCGTCGTCGATGGCGGATGGACTACGTGGTAATCTGTACACGTTATGAATCTTCTTATTACTATCTGCGGCCGTGGTGGATCGAAAGGCATCGTGAAGAAAAACATCTACCCTATTAATGATAAGCCTCTGATTCATTATTCAATTCATCATGCGCAGGAGTATGCAAAAAAAATAGGAGGTGCAGACATAGAACTATCTACAGATAGTCAAGAAATTGCAGACACAGCAGCTGCAGGAGGTTTGCATACTGAATACATGCGGCCTGCAGAGCTTGGGTCTGATAGCGCAGGTAAACTAGAAACTATCAAAGATGTCCTTCTGTATGCAGAAAAGAAAAATAGCAAACGCTACGACTACGTATTAGATTTAGATGTGACATCCCCTCTTCGTACAATCGAAGATCTTGAAAAAGGATTTGCCATTATCGATAGCGACCCTAATGCACGTAATCTGTTCTCAGTAAGTTTCCCAAAGCATAACCCATACTTCGACATCGTCGAACCTGGAACAGATGACTACTACCAGCTCGTAAAACAGCCAGAGTCACAGATCAATGCGCGCCAAGAAGGCCCTCGTGCCTTCGAAGTTAATGCATCGTTCTACTTTTATCGCAGAGCATTCTTTGATGAAGATCCTCTCCGTATCATTGGTAATACATTAGTCTACGAAACGCCACACATGTGTTTTGAGGTAGATGAAATACTAGAACTAGAGTTTCTTGATTTTTTGATTTCAGAAGACAAGCTTAATTTCGATTTCAAATAATACAAATGCACTTTGCACATCGCACAGAATCATTTACGGGAGAAAGGTTAATACTGCGTACCATGACAGAAGGTGACGCAACGCAAACCTATGCTGAATGGATTAATAACCCAGAAGTGAATCTCTACCTAGAAACTAAGAGCGCAACAATTGAGGAACTGATTGCGTACATAGAACAAAAAGATGCGAAAGATGACACACTGTTCTTTGGTATCTTCTTAAAAGAAGAAGGCACTCATATAGGAACCATTAAACTAGAGCCTATCGAGCCCGAAGAAAAGAAGGCAACCATAGCCATTATGATTGGAGACAAGGAGCAGTGGGGTAAAGGATACGCTGGAGAATCTATGCAATTACTCATTAATTGGTGTTTTGACGATCTGGGCTTCGAGAAAATAGAACTAGGGGCTATCGGCAAAAATACCGCTGCAATTCATGCATATGAAAAGCTAGGATTTGCAGAAGTACGGCGAGAGGTTGGATCTGTGCAGTATGGAGACGAGGTTCATGATCATGTCCTGATGGAGCTAAAAAGGCCCGTATAACTTGCTTTTCATGATGCATACGGCAAAATAGCTCCACTATGAAACGTTGTTCCAAGTGCGTAATGTGCGAAACACAGGATATGATCAGCTTTGACGAAGAAGGCATTTGTGCCACCTGTCGTCAGCTGGAATATAAAGATGATGTTATAAATTGGGACGAACGAAAAGTAGAGTTTGAAGAACTCCTGAAAGACTACAGAGGTAAAGGATCTTACGACTGTATTATTCCTTTTTCTGGTGGAAAAGACAGCACCTTTGCAGCCCTTGCCTTGGTTCGTGATTTTAATTTGAAACCACTTGTTGTGAGCTTCGACCATGGATTCTATCGACCAATGATTCTAGAGAACACAGAACGTGCCATACGAAAGTTGGGTGTTGATTACATGCGATTTAAATCCGACTGGCAGGTGGTAAAAAAGTTAATGCGCGAATCACTTATCAGAAAAGGAGACATCATGTGGCACTCCCACTGTGGAATCTTTGCGTATCCAATGCAGATCGCCGTAAAGCATAAGATCCCTCTTATTATCTGGGGAGAGCAAACATCTGAATACGTCAGCTACTACAGTTACGAAGAAAAAGAGCAGGTAGATGAAAAACGATTCAACAGAGTAGTGAACCTTGGAATTAATGCAGAAGACATGGTCGGGATGCTCGACGGGTCTGTCACCATGCGTGATCTAGAACCCTACACCTATCCAAATCTTAAAGATCTTCGCTCAATCAAATATCGTTCAATCTGTCTTGGAACATACGTTCCATGGGATACAAAAAAGCAATCCGAACGTATCCATGAAGAACTCGGATGGAAAGGAGACAACGTAGAAGGGATTCCATACGATCGCTACTGGTATGAAAAAATAGAAGACGGTTTCCAGGGAATTCAGGATTACCTTAAGTGGCTCAAGCGTGGAATGTCCCGCATGACACACCTTGCTTCTATTGATATTCGCAACGGGCGTATGACACGAGAGGAAGGAATGGAAATGGTAGAGAAGTACGAAGGGTTCCGTCCTGCGAGCCTAGATGTATTTCTTAAGGCATTGGATATGACTGATGAGGAGTTCCACGAGATTGCCCTAAAGCACGTTGTAAGCCCGCATGTACCACCAGACTGGAGAACGCTCCCGAGAGGCCCTGAACTTCCCGATCAGAAAGACTGGAGCATCAACTTTGATATAGAATAGACTCATGGTCACCGTTATCGATTACGGCTTGGGGAACATCTTCTCTGTAGTAAAAGCTTTTGAGATGATTGGTGCAGATGTACAGGTTTCAAGTGATGCAAGTGACATTCGCTCTGCAGACCATTTGGTTCTGCCGGGAGTGGGAGCCTTTGCAGATGGTATGCAATTTCTGCATGATAAAGACTTGGACACTGTGCTAACAGAAGAGGTGGTTCAAAATAAAAAACCATTCCTTGGTATTTGCCTTGGATTACAACTGCTTGCAGAGATTGGACAAGAGCACGGTGAACACAAAGGACTCGGATGGATACCAGGGAAGGTACAAGTACTCGACACTGGAGACGAGCCGCTAAAAATTCCTCATGTTGGATGGAACAATCTAGAAATGACACAGGACAATCCATTATTTACTGACATCCACAAAGACAGTGATTTTTATTTCGTGCACAGCTACCAATTACATTGTACAGACCCAAAAGACTGCATTGCTACAACGACCTACGGCGAAACTATCACTGCAGCAATTTGGCATGACAATATTTTTGCAACGCAGTTTCACCCAGAAAAAAGTCAAGACGCAGGTCTTAAACTCTTAGAAAACTTCTTATCGTATTCTCACTAATGCTAAAAGTTCGCCTTATACCAACGCTTCTCCTCCTTGATGGAAGAATGATAAAAACCAAACAGTTTGGAGAATACCGCGATGTCGGTAACCCACGTACAGTTGCTAAAGTGTACGACGCACAGGGTGTCGATGAACTTATTTTCTTAGATATAACAGCAACAGATGAAAACCGTCATTTCATCTTCGATATTATCGCAGCGGTAGCTGAAGAATGCTTTATTCCACTAACAGTCGGCGGAGGAATTCGCACTCTAGAACAAGCACATGAGATACTGACCCACGGTGCAGATAAAGTCGCCATCAATACTGCAGCTTCTGAGCGTCCTGAATTTATTACAGAGATTGCAAAGAAGTTTGGGAACTCCACCGTAGTAGTATCCATCGATTATAAGAAAAATGCAGAAGGGAATAACGAAGTATTTACACATAGAGGAACCAAGCCAACAGGACGTGACCCTGTTGAGTGGGCTAAGGAAGCTGAGAGTCTTGGAGCTGGTGAAATTTTACTAACATGTATAGATCAAGAAGGGATGATGAATGGGTACGATCTTGTTGTCTTAAAAAGTGTGACTTCCGCAGTAAAAATTCCTGTCACCGCCTCTGGAGGAGTGGGTACAATTCAAGACCTTGTCGATGGAATAGTAGAAGGAGGCGCCTCTGCTGTATCGGCCGCTAGCATCTTCCATTTCACTGATCAGAGCATATTTAAGGCTCATTCTCACATGAAAGAGAAAGGGTTATCTGTGAGGAAAAAGATGTAAATGTGTTAAAATGCCCGCATGAGTGGCAAAGGACAAAATCTTTATCGGCAAGCCAAAAAGCTGATTCCAGGAGGAACACAGCTGCTTTCAAAGAGGCCAGAATTTCTGCTACCAGAGTTGTGGCCAAGTTATTACAGTCACGCAAAAGGAATAGAAGTACACGACCTCGATGGGAATACCTATCTTGATATGTCTCACAACGGAGTAGGGACATGTATCTTGGGAGCTGCTGACCCTGACGTAAACAAGGCAGTCCACGAAGCGATTGATAATGGAACAATGTCTACACTCAACTGCCCCGAAGAAGTAGAACTTGCAGAGCTTCTCGTCGAATTACATCCTTGGTCTGATATGGTGCGCTTTGCACGTTGCGGAGGTGAGGCGATGGCTATTGCAACACGTATTGCACGTGCTTCTACGGGCAAAGATATCATTGCTTTCTGCGGATACCACGGCTGGCATGACTGGTATATTTCTGCAAACCTTGCAGATGAAAGCACGCTCGATGGTCATCTGCTTCCAGGCTTAAGTCCTGCCGGTGTTCCCAGAGCCCTTAAGGGAACAGCTCTTCCATTTAAGTACAACAAACTCGAAGAATTAGAAAAAATTGTGCGCGAACAAGATGGAAAACTGGCTGCAATTATTATGGAGCCTATTCGCAGCTCCGAACCAGAGCCTGGGTTCCTAGAAGGAGTACGAAAGATTGCAGACAAAACTGGAGCTGTGCTTATTTTTGATGAGGTCACATCTGGTTTTCGTGTCTGCGCAGGCGGTATTCACCTGCAGCTTGGCGTAAACCCCGATATCGTTGTGTTTGCAAAAAGCATAAGTAATGGTTATCCAATGGCAGCGATTGTCGGTACAGAAAAAGTAATGAACGCTGCGCAAGATTCATTTATTAGTAGCACCTATTGGACAGAACGTGTCGGTACGGTTGCGGCACTTGCAACAATTAAGAAATTCCGAGATCAAAAGGTAAACGAGCATCTCATTCACATTGGAACACGTATCCAAGAAGGTTGGAAGAAAGCAGCAGAAGCTACTGGGCTCGCTATACATGTTGATGGCATCCCACCTCTTAGTCACTTCACTGTCAAAACAGATGATCCACCAGCGGCACATACGTTTTTTGTGCAATCGATGCTCGAACGTGGGTATCTTTCTGGAATGGTATTCTATGGAACCTTCGCTCACACAGATAAGCATGTAGATGATTACCTTGCAGCGGTAACAGAGGTATTTGCTGATCTTACAAAGGCACTTGAAGATGGCACTCTTACAGCAAAGCTAAAAGGTCCTACAATTCACACAGGGTTCCACCGCCTTTCATGAACGTTGACCAAACATACATTATCGCTGAGGCTGGCGTAAATCACGATGGTGACATTGCAAAGGCACATCTCTTAATTGATAAAGCCGTAGAATCCGGTGCAGACGCTGTGAAGTTTCAAATTTATCGCACAGATGAAATCGTCTCTCCAAACTCTCCACTTGCAGATTATCAAAAAGAGGCAGGTGAACGCAGTCAATACGATATGGTAAAGCGACTAGAGCTTCCCAATGAAGATTTCGCTGCACTTCATGCGTATGCCAAAGAAAAAGGAATTGATTTTATTACCACACCGTTCGATGCGAAGTCCGCTGAATTTCTTGCAAGCCTTGGTGTAGAAATAATAAAAATACCGTCAGGAGAAATTACGAACATTCCATTCTTGCAGAGAGTAGCCGCTTTAAAGATTCCAACAATCATCTCTACTGGAATGTCGACACTCGAAGAGATAGCAGAGGCCATCGCACCATTTAAAGCAGCAGGAACTGAGTACGCGCTCTTACATTGTGTAAGCAGCTACCCAGCCCCTGCGGCGCAGATTAACTTGCACGCGATGAAAACAATGAAAGAAGCATTCTCTGTCCCGGTAGGATATTCAGATCACACAGAAGGGATCGCAGTACCTATTGCAGCAGTGGCGCTTGGCGCGCAGATCATCGAAAAGCATTTTACTCTGAACAAAACAGATCCCGGTCCCGACCATGCAGCGTCTCTAGAGCCACAAGAGATTGCAGAGATGGTACAAGGCATTCGGATAGCAGAAGCTGCACTAGGGAGCACTGAGAAGGCTTGTCAGCCATGCGAAAGTAATACACGAGACATCGCACGTCGAAGTGTACAACTTGTGCAAGATGCAAAAGCAGGCGACATCATCACTGAGGAAATGATTGCCATCAAAAGACCAGGAACAGGTATTGCCCCTGCAAGAATAACTGAGATCATAGGAAAAACTCTCTCAGAAGATCTACCTGCAGAGACTCCTCTCGAGGAAAAGCACCTTACGTAAGATCAGAACGAATTGCTGCAAACGTCTGAGTGAAACCTTCGTCGAAACTATACCGCTGCTCCCAGCCAAGTTCTTTTCGGATGCGATCGGTATTTTCACTACACGGATAATCGCCAAAGGGAAAGTCAGACGCATCAGACCCTAGTACTCCAAGGTCTTCTGTACCGGCAATAGCACAAAGACGTGTGACATACTCTTTAAGAGTCATCTGTTCTTTTCCAGCAACATTGAAAACATTATATGTGAGATTCTCTGTAGTCATAGCTAAAAACAGAGCAGTGGCAAGGTCTTCAATATGAAGAAATTGCACAAGAGCAGTGCCATCTCCAGGGATCGCAATAGGCTTGCCTGCAAGTGCATGCCTCCATACAAATCTCTCACGATCTATGTGATTTTCTGGTCCGTATAAATACGGTGGCCGTAATATAACTAGAGGTGGTCCTGACTGACCAAGTACATACGCATCCGCAGCTGCCTTTCCTTTTCCATAGCCTCCCCAGTATGCAGCACTCTCTATACCAGCCTCTTCTGTAGGAAGCGGAGTATCTTCGTATACTGCAATTGTGCTTAAGTATACCCAGCGATCTGCATCCTCAGAGAATGTCTCCCACGCAATCTGTGCTTGCGGTGCGTTGTAACAAGATAAATCAATAACTGCATCGTAATGCGTACCTGCATGCTGCTGCATTGCTGCCTTATCGTTTCGATCTGCAATCAACTGCGTCGTTCCTTCTACCGGTTTAGATCCACGATTAAGTACAGAAACACTATATTTTTTTGATTGTAACAATCGTATGAAGGCAGGACCTACAAACTGTGATCCACCAAGAACAAGAATATTGCCACTCATCTTACAACTGATTAAGAAATGAATCAGGGTCTTCTATGTGACCAGCTTTCAACTTCTCTACTGTTTCGATTGGCGCAAATACTTCATTCCAATATCTAAATACATACGACTCTTTAAATGATAACTGACGCAAGGGTCGATCAAAGAATATCTTCTGAAGTAATGCATTGACCACATTAAATCCGAGCGCACTGCGTGCACCTGTTGTTCCGGAGAACCGGCAGTTAATTTCAAAGATCTTCCACTCCCCGTTATGACGTCGCAATTGAAAATTGCATGGCCCATTTATTTTCATGGTAGAACCTACTTTTGCAATAAACTGTTCGAGCTCTTTATTGTGTTCTGCGACAGCCTTGTAAGTATCGCCACTCCGCAACCAGCGCTTCATTGAGATGACACCGTAACATTCACCATCTAAGAAAAATGCACCACATGTGTACTCTTCATCATCTGAGCTTAAGTATTCCTGAATGATGAGGTCAGGATTCTCTGCAACAAGACTACGTAATGCTTGCTCATCTTCCACTACCTCAAATCCAATTGCACGAGCACCAATTCGTGGCTTTACCACAACAGGGAAACTGGCATCGACAATAAACTTATCAATGTCATCTACTAGCGCAGAAGCTACATAAGGGAATTCTTGTGATCTTAAAAATTCTGTTGTCTTCCATTTATCATCAGCAATTTCAATTGTTTCTGAAGGACTGATAATAACTACTGCTCCAGTAGCGTTCTCTAGTGACTCTTTTTGCGGAGCTACAGTCGCTAGCTCTGTATCAGTTCCAATGCAGATTATCTCTACGTTTTCTTTTTTACAAATATCTTCTATTGCTTTGATGTATCCAGAGTCGCTTGCAGCAGGAATAGTATATGCACTATCGCTACGATACATTCCGGCGGCAACTGCATTCATATCAGCACAAATGATTCTGGTTCGAACTTTTGATGCCTGTAATGCCTTGAGTATACTTTGTCCAATCCCTGCGCCCGCACCTGTAACTAACACTGTGACAGGGGCTGCTAAATCAAATGCAGCATCTCCAATTTCACTCGCCTCTTTGTGAAGGTCTGATCCAAAAGAAAAATTATCGAGATTACCTTTTGTAATTTCTGAAGAGACTAAATCCCTGATAGTTCCAAGTGCATGTTTTTGGTTAAATTCAAATTTAATACCACTCTGTACGCATAAATCATATACGGTCTGTACGTACTCTTTTGGTGGTTCTAAGCCAAAAAACCGATCTGCCATCGAGAAAGGATGACCAAGTATATCCACCTCGGAATGCTGAGTAATCAACTTAGTAAGCTCGTACTCTTTTTCGAGTAGATCCTCTTTATTCATCGACTTAATATTCGTAAAGTGATGAACACTCCCAATAACGACGTCACAAGCATCTAAGATTTCTTGAGTTGTATTTAATGTTCCATCTTCTAAGATTTTTACCTCGCACCCAATGAATATCTCAAACTGAGGATACTTCTTTCTGCTTTCTGTAAGCTCTTGCACATACGCTGGAAACCAATCCGTTTCCATATTTACATGGTCAGAAAATGTAAGGTCCAATTGATCATGTAAAAAGTTATATTCTAATAACTCTTGGACAGTATTGCTTCCATCACTGTAGGTAGAGTGCATGTGAGCCTCTTCAAACCGGGTCTGACGAATAGTGCTCATGATACATTTTTGAGGAACTGCTCAATGTGTTTCACTATATTCTTAGAAACTTCTCCACCGATATAGACTGACTTCTTTTTGGAAAGCATTTTAGCAAATGCGGTCGTCTGTGCCTTGATAATACACTTTGTTATATCAGTCGCTTTGTACTGTGCGTGAAGCACATTCGATCCACACTCTCTATCCAATTGTCTGTTACCAACATTCACAAACGGCACCTTTAGGTATCCCGCTTCTACTAAACCAGAACTCGTATTGCCAATCAGTACTTTACTCTCGCGCATCAAAGCAAGGTAATCATCTCTAGTAATGTGTTTTCTAATATGAAAACGTGATGACTTTTTTAATGTTTTAATAGCTGTAATAAAGGCGGCGCTTCCTTCGTCAGCATTTGGATATAACACAATTTTCTCATCCCACTTATCAAGTTTATTTAGTGCAGTTAGTAGAGACTGAATCTGTTTTGCTATTGGAGTTTTTTCCAAAATCGTTGGATGCAAAGAAGCCAAGTACCATTTTTTATCAGAATCAAGATGATATTTCTTTGCAAGCTGTGCACGACTAGGAAGATCTATAGCCTGTAAATTATTTAATCCTGCAGAACCAACTATGTGTACTGCCTTTGGATCTGCACCAAGCTTGAGAACATTCTTTTTACTTTCCTTAGTCTGCACAAGATGAAGATCAGAAAAGAGGGTAATTGAATTTCGTAAATAATGATCCACTGTTGGTCCACTGACATCACCACCAGATATATGAATCACCGGGATGCCCATATGCAATGCAACTGTTGCAGCTGCAAAAGGTTCATCACGATCTCCTAAAACCATTACTGCATCAATATGGTGCTTTAGAAGATATGTATTGATCCCATTAATTTCTTTACTCAGTGCTGTCAGCTGATCGTCGTTGTTCTTCACAGGAACGATGTGATCAACTTTGACTGCCTTCTTCACCTCTCGAATCGTCTTTCCATATCGTTTTTGCGTATGCATGCCTGTCACAAGAACTTTAAGGTCTAGCTTGGAACTCTTTTTAAGATCCGCAATAGTGGACGCCAAAAGGCCCCACTCCGCTCGAGTACCTGTTACAAACAACACTGTCTTCTTGCGCATGGCCATAGGCTCAAAGGATATGGTTCTAGAACGCTTTCGTCCACATTTCTAGACCGAAAACCGTGTTCAAATACGCAATTGAGGGTATGATCTTGCGGTAATTATGGCATCTATCCCTCTATCACAGCCAGATATCTCAGAAGAAGATATCGAAGCGGTAACAGCAGTTTTACGCACTCCTAGGCTTTCTCTAGGGCCAAAGCTTCCCGAATTCGAAGATGCAATTGCATCATTTGTGGGGGCAAAACACGCCGTTGCGGTAAATAGTGGTACATCCGCCCTTCATCTCTGTATTCGAGCTCTTGGCATTGGAGAAGGAGACGAGGTAATAACAACGCCATTCAGCTTTATTGCATCTGCCAACTGCATTCTCTATGAGAGAGCTACCGTAAAGTTTGTCGATATCGATCCTGAGACTTATTGCATAGACCCTGCTCTGATTGAGGCTGCGATCACCCCAAAAACCAAAGCTATTCTTGCTGTCGATATCTTTGGATACCTTGCAGACTGGAAAGCTCTTAAGGAGATAGCTGATAAACACAATCTCTTACTCATTGAAGATAGCTGTGAAGCACTAGGATCTGTAAGAAGCGGAACCCACGCAGGTATGTTTGCAGACTGTGGCATGTTCGCTTTTTATCCAAACAAGCAAATGACAACAGGAGAAGGAGGAGTAATTGTCACCAATCGTGAAGACATAGCCGCTCAGGCAAGATCTGAACGAAACCAAGGACGTGCTCTCGATTCCAAATGGCTTGAGCACCGAACACTTGGATTTAACTATCGTATCAGTGATATCAACTGTGCGCTTGGAACAAGCCAACTCAAACGCCTCCCAGAATTCATAGAGAAGAAGAAGCAGATTGTAGAGTGGTATGCGCAGGAGCTTGCAGATGTCGCCGATAAGATCTCTGTCCCTCAGGAACAAGAAGGGGTAGATATTAGCTGGTTTGTATATGTGGTGCGCTTGGCAGATCACTTTACAGCGAAAGATCGCGATGCACTGATTGCCCACCTAGAATCTGAAAATATCGGATGCAATGCGTATTTCCCTGCTATCCACTTACAGCCTGTATACACAGCACAAGGATATGGCGAAGGAGACTTCCCTGTAACAGAACACACCGCAGATCGTACCCTTGCACTACCGTTCTTTACAAAACTCTCAAGAGAAGAGGTTGCAAGCGTATGCAGTATCATTAAAGATGGTCTTAATCGCCTTCCACAGCTTTCATCATGAGTTCATTTTTCAAAGACAAGACTATTCTCGTTACAGGAGCTACAGGTTCTATCGGATCTGAAATTGTAAAACAGCTTCTAAAAGAGAACCCAAAGACGGTACGTATTTTTTCTCGTGATGAACACAAGCAATTCCTTATGCGACAGAGAATAGGAGACCCCGATGAAATTCGGTACTTTCTTGGAGATGTACGAGATCAGCCACGACTCGTTCGTGCAATGGAAGATGTAGATTACGTATTTCACTGTGCAGCGTACAAACATGTCCCCCTCTGTGAATACAACTCTTTCGAAGCAGTAAAGACAAACGTTATTGGAACACAGAACGTAATAGAAGCAGCGTATCAACAGAACGTAAAACGCGTTCTCTTCGTCAGTACAGACAAAGCAGCAAGTCCTTCCAATGTCATGGGAGCGACAAAGCTTCTTGCAGAACGCCTTATGACATCTGCGATGTCTTCACGCGGACAACATCCAATTATCTTTAGTAGCGTGCGTTTTGGAAATGTACTGGGCTCTCGAGGGTCTATGGTTCCTACTTTCTGTAACCAGATACAAGCAGGCGGACCTGTGACCGTTACAGATCCTGCAATGACACGATTTATTATGTCTATCCCAGATGCAGTAAGTCTCACTTTTACTGCTATGGAGCAAATGAAGGGAGGAGAACTTTTTATTCTAAAGATGCCCGTTGTAAGATTAAGTGACTTGATAGATGTGCTTATAGAAGAAGTTGCACCAGTATTTGATAAAGATCCAGCCTCTATCGAAAAGAGGAATATCGGTATTCGCCCAGGTGAAAAGATGCAAGAACTTCTTATGACAGCCGAAGAAGCACAGTACGCAACAGATAGTGAAAAGATGTTTATTGTGCGATCTGCACTTGATCCTTTTGTTGGAGAAAACCCTTCTACTCAACTGTCTTCAGAAGCGTATAACAGCGCAACAATTACTCCTATGAGGAGTGAGGATATTCGTGTGATGATAAAGCAATTTCTTAAGAATTCCCCTCTCTCTATCGCTGTACAAGAAGTAGAGTTGAAAATAGATTCTTAATTTAATCTTCTTGCTTTATGAGATAGTATTTTCCCATACCTTCATCTCTCTGTATCCAAGAAACCCTATCTCCAAAATACTCATCTATCGCTTTTTGAGCTCCAGGAAAACGTAACTGATCGCCAGTGCTCATGTATTCATCAAACATAACAACTCCCCCCTTAATCACTTTAGGATAGAGAGCGCTTAAGACATCTATATATGATTGATATAAATCAACATCAACATGAAGAAGTGCAATAGTATCGCCTCTGTACTTCGATAAGCTTTCGTTAAAAAAACCTTGTACAAGAGTAACGTTCTTCCGAAGATCTAATGGGCTAAACCCTGCCTCACGCAACATGCCTAATACGCCAGTCAAACTGGTATCACTCCATTCACCTTTTTTAGGATTGCGGATACTGTCATCTTCCTTTGAAGGCTCTGGAAATCCTTCAAAGGAATCAAATCCCCAAACATGCTTTTTACTTCCAGTTGCCTGAAGCAGGGAAGTGAATATCAATAAGCTCTCACCTTTTCCTACACCGCACTCCACTACATCGCCAGGAATATCTTGCACGTGGGCAAGCATTCTCTGTAAATATAGCGTCTTGATAATGTTGTTATAACTAACACAAGGATGGAGAGAGCAATCGGAGCTATTAGCCTTTAATCCTTTATATACTGCGTTTTTGACAGTTTTTAACATAAATGAATGATACATCGCATTATAAATCATTGCCATGAATTAAAAGAACAAAATTGTAGGAAGAGGGGCAATTTTGAGCAAAAATCATGGGTACATATTTCTTTTATAGAATCGAAATGGTGAATATTATTCTAAAGGCATTCGACGGACCACTTCATAAGAAAATAGTTACAGAAGCTTTTCTCAATCGTAAAATTGGGAAGTGCATTTCCATCACTAATGGAGAAGAGTACACACCCGATATTGATGCGCAAGATATACAATGGATGTCAGCAAAAGATTTGAGAGCTGGGCGTTATCCAGAAATAGATTGGACAAAGTATAAACCGTTAGATGAAAAACTTATAGAAAAAATGCGTCACTGCGAAATAGGGTTTCTCTCTATGATAGAACGTTACGCATTGCACGGTGAAATACCGTATCGAGAGCGAAGGCAACAATACTTAGACCACCTACGCTATTGGAATCACACACTCGAGAATGAAGATATTAATCTATTGCTGTTATTTCATGCACCACACCAATGCTACGATTATGTGATCTACATGCTCTGCAAACTCAAAGGCATTCCAACATATTTTTTGGAGCACTATCTAGTAGTAGATGGGATTTCCCTGCTACAAGATTTTGAAATATCTGGTGAGCAACTACTCCCTGCATTCAAGAAGTTGCAACAAGAATATAGTGACCCATCACTTCCTATTCCTCTATCTCAGTCGTACGAAGATTTTTATAAAGTACAAACTACAAAAGATATTGCTGCACAAAGCACTCCCCTAAGAGAAAAGCATCTCACTAAAAAACATTTTCTTACAAAGTGGTACCGAAAAGGGTTATCGACATTGCGCCACAAACCAAAGCAATTTTTCTCCTCACTATGCTCTGCAAATGTTTGGTCTCGGAAACTTAAAGAGCATCGAATGACACAATTTTATGATGACCACGTCGAAAAACCAGATTTTTCTTCACCATATATTTATGCTCCGCTGCATATGCAACCGGAGGAGTCTGTTTCACCTAGGGGTGGAGCATTTCAAAACCAAGAATTAATTATGCAGATGCTTGCTGCGCACATACCTCCTGGCGTAAATATTTACATTAAAGAGCACCCTGCCCAAGGGGAATTATGCAGAAGCGAAGAGTTTTATCGCACGCTATTACAAATACCTTCAGTGAAATTCATGCCTCGTAATACAGATACTTTTCAGTTGATGCGAAATGCAAAAGCAGTAGCAACAGTGACTGGAACTGTAGGTATAGAAGCAATATTTCGAGAAAAGCCTGTACTGATGTTTGGGCACCGGTTTTATCAATACGCACCAGGTATCTATAGAATTCATACTAATGATGACTGCCGAAATGCAGTACAAAGTATTTTTCAAGACGAAGAAACTCCTTCTCTGCATGATTTACGTCTATTTCTCAAAGCGATGCAAGATGCAAGTACTCCATACATCATGAAGCCTGCTACCGATAAACAGAGAGATCTCCAAAATACGTACCTGATAGACACTGGCAAAATTATACACAAGACACTGACACCGCTATTTACAGAGCTATGACCCACAGCAATACTACAGCAATGAACAACGAAATCTTTCTTCATGTGGGATACCTAAAGACAGGTTCTACCTTTCTACAGAAAGAGGTGTTTCCACATATCAAAGACATGCACTATGTAAATTACAACAGTTGCCCTGATGCATTCTGCGATATCATGTATTCAGATGCATACCACTTCCGTGAAGCACAAACGTCAAAAGAAATAACTGCAGCATGCCACCCAGGGAAAAACATCATCTCCCACGAAGCATTTATTGGTGGTGACGCATCTCTCGATCATTTTGTTAATGGAAAAGTAATTGCCACTCGCCTATCAACAGTATTTCCAAAGGCTAAAGTGTTATTCGTTGTACGTAATCAATATGATCTCGCGATCTCTTTGTACAAACAATACGTTCACCTAGGCGGAAGAAAGCCCCTGCGCAATTTCCTTCGCTACGACGATGGATCTTTTGAAACTCTAACAAAGAGATGGTTATCCGGTATCAGTATTCATCAACTAGATTACAAACCGGCAATAGGCTATTACGCAGAATGTTTTGGTAAAGAGAATGTATTAGTTCTTCCGTTTGAATTACTCAAAAAAGATAATCATGCTTTTGTGCAAAAAATTACGAATTGGATGGGCACAGAAGATATGCAATTTGATGACCGTCACCAAAACAAAGGATACGGCAGCAGGCAAATTGCAACCGCAAGATTCTTAAATCGATTTGTACGTTCTGCATTTAACGAGAGCCCACTTATTCCAAATATTCGTGTACCTGGTATTGGAAAACTGGATGTCTCTCTTGTACGCAACATGTTGCAATCGAAGCTCTCTTTTGCGCTACTAGGAAACAAAAAAGTACATGACGAGCAACTCCGAAAAGATCTCCATGCCTACTTTAAAGAATCTAATACACTGCTAAACAATGAGCACAACCTGCAGCTTGAGACTCTCTGTCCTGGGACCTATTTCTAATCGTTTCCGAGCACATCTACCATATAGTCAATAAACGACTGTGTGCCTTCTTGCTCGTTTAGCGTATCTGTATTTACAGTAAAATCTGGGTTGCTAGGCACATCGTATGGCCTGTCTTCTGATGTGATGCCAGACCGCTCAACATAAATCCACTGAGGTTTGCAGATGGCATCTATCTCTTTTCGTAAAGACTCAAACGGTGCAATAACCGATACGACAACAAGGAATCCTTTTTGCTGCAAAAGCTTTGCAAGACGTGCTGTGCGCAAGTTATGTTTTCTGCGCCCTTCTGCAGAAAGGTCTTCATCAAGTGAGATAGTTTCACGCAACTCGTCACCATCAAGCACGACAAGTTTTCGTGCTGCAGCATTCCAAGAAGGAGCACTTCGATTGACGTGCCTTTCGGCTGCTTGCGCAAGGGTAGATTTTCCAGAACCTGTATTTCCTGTAAGCCAGAGGATAGGAAAATCTGATGTCTGACGTGCAGAGGATTCTTCGCCTTCTAATCCTTCTTCAGTTTTTCTATCTACAATCATTCCAGCGGCGCTGGTTTGATGGGAAACAGGATCAATCAGAACGAAAGAGCCTGTAATGCGGTTACGTTCGTAACTATCAATGGGCAAAGGCTCTGCAATAGTTAGAGCACAACGTCCGATGTCATTTGCTGTAAGTGGTGCCGCTTCACCTCTGCGTAATGTATTAACATCCATGACATACCGCACCGTTCGGATACGCGCAGTCGTCATCTTTGTCGTGTGCTTAATGATGTATTCTTTATCGTCTTGCAAAGACTCTTCGTCCATCCAGACCAAAAATGCATCAAACTGGCGACTTTGTTCTGGAACATTGTGCACCGGAACAATCATATCTCCTCTACTAATATCAATATTATCTTCGAGACGAAGTGTGACAGCAGAAAGTGCGGACGCCTTACTGAGTTCTCCATCAAAGGTATCTATAGACTGTACACGCGTTGTTTTATGACTAGGGAGTACAAGTACCTCATCACCTGGTCGCACAGACCCAGAGGCCACTGTGCCACTGAATGCTCGATAGTCAGGTGACGGACGAGACACATACTGCACAGGAAATCGAAAGTCGATGAGGTTACGATCGGAAACGACATGAATCGTATTAAGCAGGTGCATCAATGTTCCCCCTTTGTACCATGGCATGTTTGTACTTGGGTCCATGACATTATCTCCAGAAAGAGCAGACAACGGCACAAAGTGCAGATCGGTAATCTGCAATCGCTCTGCAAAGACCAAGAAGTCTTTCTTGATCTCCTCAAAAACGTCCTCAGAAAAGTCTACGAGGTCCATCTTATTTACCGCAACTATGGCGTGTTTTATGCCAAGCAATGAGGCAATAAAGGCATGCCGACGAGACTGCTCTAGTACTCCATTACGTGCATCTAGAAGGATAATCACCATGTCTGCATTCGAAGCTGCTGTCACCATATTGCGTGTGTACTGCTCATGTCCTGGAGTATCTGCAACGATAAATGTCCGTTCCTCAGAAGAGAAAAACCGATGTGCAACATCAATCGTAATCTTCTGCTCACGCTCTGCCTTTAATCCATCTATTAAAAGAGCGGGGTCCAACGCACCATCTTGTGTGCCGTATTGCTTCGAATCTTTTTCGAGTGCTGCAAGTGTATCTTTCGGAAGAACACTCGCATCAAGAAGAAGTCTTCCGATCAATGTGCTTTTTCCATCATCGACACTTCCACATGTAAGCACACGCACAAGATCGCACCGCTCATGCCGCTGCAAGAACTTTTGGATTGGGCCGTTAATGACATACGGATTAGTCATAACTAAAAGTATCCTGCCTTCTTTTTTTCTTCCATAGAAGAGGGTTGATCAAAATCGATAAGACGATCGAAACGTTCGGAGTTAGGGCAGCTTAAGAGTTCTTCGATAATTTCTGATACCGTTTGCGCAGTAGACTCGTTCGCTCCAGTTAGCGGATAACAACCAAGTGTACGGAACCGAATCATTTTCTCTTTCGGTGTTTCTCCAGGAAGCAACGGCAGCCGTTCGTCATCAACCATGATGAGTGTCCCATCGCGCTCGACCACTGGTCTCTTAGCAGCAAAGTAGAGTGGAACAATCGGAATTTGCTCTAGGAGAATGTAAAGCCATACATCAACTTCAGTCCAGTTACTTAGTGGGAATACTCGCATACTTTCTCCAGTGCGCACACGCGTGTTATACAAGTGCCATAATTCTGGTCGTTGGGATTTTGGATCCCATCTCTGATCTGCATTGCGAAAAGAAAATACACGTTCTTTACTGCGAGATTTTTCCTCGTCTCTACGCGCCCCACCAATAGCAGCATCAAAACCATGCTTGCTCATCGCCTGTCGTAACCCTTCTGTTTTCATTATGTCGGTGTAAGCAGAACTTCCATGAGAAAACGGCGTGACCTGCTTCTCTACTCCGTCAGCATTTGTATGCACAATAAGATCAAGTCCAAGCTCATCACGTACGTACGAGTCACGAAACGCAGTCATCTCTTTAAACTTAAACGTTGTATCAACGTGCAATAGAGGGAACGGTGGCTTACCAGGATGAAACGCTTTACGAGCAAGGTGCAAAAGCACGGAAGAATCTTTCCCAATCGAATACAGCATTACTGGGTTTTCAAATGACGCAACGACCTCACGAAGAATATGGATGCTCTCCGCTTCAAGCTGCCGAATATGCGACATATTCTTCATGGTACGTCCAATACTAAGCCTCAGACTCTATTTCTGCCAGTTTTTCAAGGATAGATATGCTACAAGCCTTAGCATGCTCTTTGTCGCTTAATTTAGACACTTTGCGATCCCAAGGGTTTACAGTGCCATGCACACGCGTATCCTCCATAGCTTTCAGATAGAGCCTCGCATCTTTAAGCGTCGGTGTCTCCCCTCGCTCAAAGACTGCCTGAATTGCTTCTTGTAAGTCTATGTCCATATGAATGCGGTAGACGCCACTAGCATATTGATAAAACCGATGACCAAACATAAAGACTGGCTTACTGCGAAAGAGAGCCTCGTACCCCACAGAGCCCGTAGCAGTACCCACTGCTGTGCAGTGTTCGCGCAGAGCAAAAGTATCCACCTCACGGGCAACGAGACGCACACGAGGAATCGACACAAGACTTTCGTACTCTTCGATACTCCTACTAAGCCATGAACTCTCCTTCGGATGTTCTTTGACATAAATAAACACACCTTCGGGTAGATGCGCATCAAGCATCTGCACAAGAAGAAGTTGATTAGCAAACACACCACCCATCGGAGTAGTAGATGCTTCTGGCTGAAAGTGAAGTGCAACATATACGTAAGGCTGTGAGAGATCTGGATGCACAGCATATTTAGTGTAATACGCATTACGCTCTCTTATTATACGACGACGTTTCCATGTTCTCTGTAAGCGCGTTACCCCGTAAGGAGTACAAAACAACCCAATGCATTTAACAACGTGCACAGGTTTTTTCAGAAACATCTCCAGTACGTTTCCGAAGTATGTTTTACGTTTTAGGCTTTCGAGGATTGGTTTTTGCGCTTCGAGCGCCGTAAGGTTTTCGTACCGCGCAGCAAACTGTTCGTTTAACTCAATGGCTAGAGGATTTTGTTCTTGTACGTACTCTTTTTGCAACTCTATAAAACGCTTCTGTATCTGTACTGCAGACTCTTCTATGTCGCTCTCAATAAACCCAGTGTCCTGCTCTATCGCCATATGAAAATACACAATCGGCACGTCATAATATTTACAGAGGTGGTAAATCACCACATCAGGAACTTCATGTGGAAGCCACGCAGCAAGATACAAATTAATACTGTGCTTCTGAATGTAATCATTCCAAAATCGCAACTGCTTGAGGTACCACTGCTTTCGCTGTGTATACGTAATTTCATATTTCCATTCTTGCCGACAAACCGTTTCCATAAACAGTGCCTCGCAATGATACATCGCATAGATAAGTTCTTCGTCGAGAGGTAGCAACGTATCCCACTGCACAGTACCGTAATCACACCCACGAATATCACTAGAGTTAAACCACTCTTGGTTCTCCTGAGGTAGGCCACTGAAATGCCGAGGAACCTCTGGAGTAGAGATGATTGCACAATGCTCAAACGAACGTTCCTTCATAACAGCCTCGATAGCTGCATAGGAGAAATCGAACGAGAAGTGTGAAATGATGGCGCGTATAGGCTTAGGCACGCCCCAGTATTGAGGTAAATACCGTAAAGAAGCAAGTATTTACAGGAAAACGCAAAATAGGTGTGATAGGATCTGGCTCATGAAAAAGAATACAGATCTGAAAGCATTCTACGACGGTGTATACAAGAAAGGAGAGAAAGAGCACTACACGTACTTTCGTCTCCAAAAGGGTGATATGCCTGATGAATTTTCTGCTGTATTTGCCCTAATGTCATGGGAAGACAAAGATGTCATGGACGCAGGATGCGGTACCGGAGATATGTGCGCTTTGATCTCCGATGCAGGAGCGAAATCTGTACTCGGAGTAGATTTTGCAGAAAGTGCCATTGAAGAAGCGCAAAAGAAATATGAAGCACCGAACCTCAAGTACGCCTGTATTAATGTTGATGAGATTGAACAAACTTTTGATGTCATTATTTCAAACGGAACTCTTGAACATATGGATGACCCACTAGGAACGTTGAAGGCTTGGAAAGAAAAACTAAACCCAGGAGGTTCACTTATTATGACGAGTCCAAACTGGTTAAACCCAAGAGGATACATACTGCAAACACTGTGGCACTTGTTCCGTGCACCAATCACACTGGCAGACTTGCACTACCTAACACCACTTAACTTTGAAGAATGGGCAAAAGAACTCAGCATGAATTTAGAATGGTCTACAGTAGACCGCGAATGGGGAGGTGGAATGAAGATGGTCGAAGACTTTAAAAGGCGTCTGCCCAATGTTGCACGCGATGCAGGTTGGAAAATCCCGCAAGAGCGCATCGACGAATTACTATCGTGGCTCGAAAACTACAGTGTCCCGTTTATGGGAGACGCAAAGCAAGAAGGCGCAGTCGGTGTATATCACTTCAAGCTTGCTTAACCGTTCCACGGATCGATAAGAGTTTTACGTTCCATCGGATCCATTTTGCTGATGTTCTCATCTTCGTAGTGTGAATCATCACGGTAGTGTGTTGTAGAAATCTCTTCGAAGATTGCACCATTTACAGAAGAAAAACTGTGCCATGTGTTTCGTTTTACTAAGACGCTGTCCCCAGGTTTTAAGAAGAGAACTTCATCGTCCAAATGTACCTCTAGGTCTCCCCATAGAACCTCGAAGGTTTCTTCTTTCTTCTCGTGCTTGTGTGGTGGATGCTTTTGCCCAGCGAATACTACGATAAACTTTTTGCAGTACTCACGGTTGATACTATTAATGATAGTAGCTCCAACTTCTTCGAAACGATCGAGACCATAGTGGTGAGAAAGTTCAATACTACATTCATTACCAATACACACACTCGCTTCATTCAGCATTCCCTTCGCCTTGTGAATCGCATTACGCACAGAGTGAATAGGGTCAGGAGAAGAGGTTTCTACAACTGGCTCGTCAGGAGCGTAGTCACGTGTCGCAGTATAGACACTGCGATAGCTTCCAAAGTCCCCACTACAAAGCTGTCCGTCTTGTAGGGGCATCGCAAAGTACACATCATCAGGAGTTACCACATCGCCTTTTTTAATCGGCTTTGAAGCATACGTACCACGCATCAAGGTAACAAGAGAGGCCTTTTCCTCATCAGAAACCTGCTTTTCGTCATTTCCTGCAATCTCCCATGCACGAAGCCCTGCCTTCACCCATGCATCAGTTTGCTCTTGTGTCATAGAGTACGCGTTCAGCTTGATGTCCTCTGTCTCTACCCCAACATGTCGCTCTATAAGCTGAGCACCTTTAGAGATGGCAACAACAGCTACCTCATTATTTTCTGGCGACTCATGCCCACTGTATCCAACAGGAATAGTTGGGTATCTATTTTTAAATCGACGTACTGTTTCCATGTGCACCAATGTATTTGGTGTTGGGTACACACTTACACAATGCATAAGAGCAAAGTCCACATTCTTGTGCTCTAAGAAGCTTACGATCTTATCAATCTCTGCAAAGACTAGTCCACCAGAAGAGATGATCACTGGCTTACCTGCATTCGCGACTGCTTCAAGTAATGGCCAATCGAGAGCGCTGCAACTTGCAATTTTAATAATGTCGACATTGCAATCAAGACACTGTTGTACAGATGCTTCATCGAAAGGAGTTGCAATAGTTGTTAAGCCTTGTGCAGCTGCGTACTCCACCATCCCGTTAAACTCTTCTGCACTCAGACGTGTACTTAAAAATCGATCGATATGTTTTACGTCTTTGTTGTCCTTAAACTGAGGGTGGATAAAACTATCCAGTTCACGAAACTGAAACTTCAGTCCAATGCGAACATCGTTTTCTTTTGCAACCTTCGCCATTCCATCAATAATCTTACGACCATGATCGACACTACCTTGGTGGTTGTTCGCCACATCACATACAAATAATTTATTGAATAATGGATTGTTCATTTTAGGAGAAGGGAAAGTGCTTCGTTCGCACGCTTAAGGTCTTCTGGTGTATCAATATCAAAGAAATCTTCCATGTGATACCCATAGATTGTATCACCCGACATCGAATCTTTTTCAAGAATTACTGATGAGCGCACTGCATCGATACAAGCGTTCTGTAAATAGGTCTTCGGTAAGGCCTGACGCGGCAGGTTATGTGCATCATCAATGTCATGTTCTATGATCGGCTTTAATGTACCATCCGCATCGGTAAACCACATTTTGTATGGCGTGTGCAATGCAGGAACTACGCTGCGAACACTATCAAGATTCTCCTGATCTTTCAGAAGTGCAACAACAGCATCAACGTCTTCTATTTTTCGTAATGGAAATGTTGGGCGAAGGTTTACACAAATCTCTGGGTGATAGTCTTCATGCTCTTTTAGCCACTCCAATGCATGTTTAAATGTTTCAAGATCAGTAGAGAGGTCTCCTGCAAGTTCCTCTGGTCGCATAAACGGAACTTCAGCACCTGCAGCCCTTGCAAGTTCTGCATACTCTTCGCTGTCGGTACTTACGATCACGCGATCGATTAAACCGCTCTTAAGCCCGTGTTCGATAGAATGCACGATAAGCGGTTTTCCGCCTACGAGCTGAATATTCTTATGCCGAATAGTTTTCGAACCTGCCCTAGCAGGGATAATTGCAAGTACTCCCATAACGGCCGAATACTAGCTCTATTTAGGTCCTACAGCTAGAAAAGACTAGAATTTCTGCTCCTGCCAGAGACCGTAGAATACGCCTTTCTTCTCCAATAGCTCATCTAAAGTGCCTTCTTCGGCCAATTGACCGTCTTTCATCGTAATTATCTTATCTGCATGCTTAATCGTCGATAGGCGGTGGGCTATGACAATAGCGGTACGACCAGAGACTGCCTCATCAATAGCTGCCTGGATCTGCTTCTCAGTCTGGCTATCGAGTGAGCTCGTAGCTTCATCAAGAATAAGGATCTCTGGGCCTTTTAGAAGCGCACGAGCAATGGAGATTCGCTGCTTCTCTCCGCCAGAAAGCTTTACTCCTCTATCGCCAATTATAGTATTCAATCCATCTGGAAGCTTCTCGATAAACCCAGAAAGCTGAGACCGTTTTAGAGCATCTTGAAGTTGATCTTCTGAGACGTCACTCAATCCATATAGAATATTATGACGAAGAGTGTCATGAAGCAGTAACGTTTCCTGACTTACGATACCGACATGTTCAAGATAGGAATCAAGTGTATACGATCGAATATCTTTTCCATCGATAAAGAGTGTCCCAGGAGGGCAATCATAAAACCGCATCAGCAAATTAATGATAGTACTTTTACCTGCTCCGGAAGGTCCTACAATGGCCGTCATTTTTCCCTTTTCAATCTCAAACGACACATGTTCCAATACAGAACGATCGGTGTAAGAAAAGGTAAGATCTTTACATTCAATACCCGTTGTTATTTCTTTAAGCTCTTCAGTACCATCTTTAACGAAAAACTTTCCCTCATCATTAAACACTTCCACCACAGCCTCCAACTGACCTGCTGCATGCGCAATAATACCGCGGTACCCAGACACCGTACCAAACTTACTCGTTGCATTAATCACTGTATAGAAATACACAATGATTGCAGGGGCAGACGCAATTTGATCTCGTCCAAGAACATAAATGGCACCAAAGAAAATTGCCGACGCTACGATGAGCGTAACAATTTCTTGAATAGGCTGAACCACATACAGAAACACGCTACCACGAAAATCTAATTGTGCTTTCTGGTCACTAATCTCTTTAAAGCGCTCCATTTCCTCTCGCTCTGTTCGATTCGCTTTGACTAGTGGTATTGTCGAAAGAATCTCAATCGATTTTCTGTTGAGTTCTGAACCACGCAAAGAAGTTGCGTGCGAGAGCTTGCGCAAACGAACAACCAAAAACTTCACTACAAGGTGCAACATCAAAAAGAGTGGCAGAGCAATAAGAGTGAGTCTCCACGAAATAGTAACCATTACAACAAGGTATGCAACGAGTGCGAACAGTGCATTAAGAAACTTGTCTAAGCTAATGAGCGGCTGAAGAGACTTGCGAGCAAACTCCATAAACACTGCGCTATGATGCCCAACATTTGTCGTATCAAAGAAGAGTTTTCCAAAAGTCAGATATCGCACAAAAAGAGACTTACGTAGATGGTGTACAAGACGCTCGGAAAAATGCGCCATAGAAAACACCGACAAAAATCGCAAGCTACTCCGGAGAATGTACGCCGTCATAAATGCAGAAAACAATATCAGAAATAAGAGACGGTCATTCGTAAGAATAGACTCAGGTAATTTCTTAACGATACTACCAAGTACAGGTGTCTCTAGAAGGAATGTAAAATTCTGATCCAGAAATCCAGTAAGTATAGGAATAAGCAAACCCATACCCACACCCTCAAATGCAGCAGCAAATAGGCCAAAAGTAATAGGAACTGCGATATACCACGGCTTAAAATGGATCTTCCGAAGAAGAAACTTTAACTGACCTATCGATGTTTGAGGTATTTCTTCCATAAGAATAGCCAAATAAGGCTAATGAATGTCCTCCTAAGGAGCAAGGAAAAGGTATACGAAGATACCCAAGTTGCTTGCACACTATTGAGGTGAACCATAGACTGCAGTCCATGATGAAGGTACTTCATACAGTGGCAGATTCAGTTCTCAAGCACATACAGCGTTCTCGGCACTATTACAGAAAATACAATAATACGCTCCCACCACGAATTAATAGAACCTACGTACGCTACGCTGCTGAATGTAAAAAGCACTACAAAGACCTAAATGGGGAACAAAACTTCGATATATCACCTCTCATCGTAGATGGTGGAACACTTGTACAAAATGCATTCCCAGCGCAAAGAGCAAAAGCACATGTGGATAAGATTTCTGCGCTCATTGAACAAAAAGATCCATCCGTAGACTATAAAGATGCAAGTGGTCTTTCTATTGGTATCAAGCAGCCGCTTATTACTTTAGGTGAAGACTTGCTCGACGTACTGCACACACCTGCTGTTAATGCGGCATTGCTGAATTTCTTTCAGAGTAACTATCGTATCGAATGGGCAACGTGTTACCGCTCTGTTCCATCTGAAGCTATTGCCGGCTCATGGTTCTGGCATTCGGATTCTTTTCCACCACACACCTGCAAATTATTTCTGCATCTTACAGAGGCGATGGAAGATACCGGTGCAACACAACTCATGAACCGCGAAGATACAATGGCGTACCGCGATGCAGGATACTTTGGACAGCAACTTGATGAACGCTACGCAGACCTGCAAGACTTTGCAAAAGAACACAAGCTTCCATACCGACCATTCCATAACGACGCTAATGCTGGAGATGCAACAATCTTAGATCAAAACTTCTTCCACCGTGCAGTTGCTCCACGAAAAGCATTCCGTGATATCGTCTCATTCTTCTTTGTTCCAAATATTCTACCGTGGTACGAGCAGCTAGAACGTGACGGCATTGATAGCCTTACTATTAGTGGTGTCCCCAAAGATCCCCATCCTAAATCTTAATCAAACTACTCCATGAAAAAAAACCATTCGTTTCTGTGGAATTTTGCATACGAAACAAAGCAGTTTTTTTACCAACTGCTACGTGTAGATATCGTCCGTCAATTTATTGCTGCTATCCGTTACTTCTGCTTGGTAATTATTCTTAGAAGGCTTAAGACACTCGAGCCTGACACAGGAGACGTTGGTGTAAATACAGTCTTCATGAATTTAAAAGGCCTCAAAACATTTAGTTACATGGGAGTAAATCGTTCAAATCTGATGGTACAACCTCTCACTGCTATCCGTGTAAGTCGCAGTGCACCAGTGCTTAGTATTGGACCACGGTCCGAAGGAGAAATACTCAACCTTCTTGGAGCAGGATTTAGAAATGTACGAGGACTAGACTTGATGACGTACTCTCCATGGATAGACCTCGGAGATATGCACGCTATGCCATATAAAGATAATGCTTTTGAAGTAACGATGCTCGGTTGGGTAATCACTTATAGTGATAACCGAAAAAAAGCAGCAGACGAAATTATCCGTGTAACACGCAATGGAGGAATTGTCGCTGTTGGCGTGGAGTACACATCGATTTCCGGTGAGCAGATAGAGAAAAACCTCGGATATGAAGTATGTGGAAAAGATCGACTTGAAAGTGTACAAGCCATTTTAGATCTCTTTGGAGACCATGTAGATCACATCTACTTCTCTCATGATCTACCAAAAAATCCACCGAAGCAATGGCAGCTCATGGTGCACTTCTCTATTAAGAAGTAGCTTTCTCGTATACTGATTGTAATGCTGTAGCACTCTTCTTAAGTGCGTAGAGCTCTATTACTTTTTGTCGATACTGTTCTCCTTTTTGCTTTCTCTCTTCTTCAGAAAATGCCAAAAACGCCTGCACTCTTTCGATGAGAATATCTGTATCACGTAACGAAACGGTAAATGTAGGATCGATAGGGTCTAATACCTCCTGTACCGCTCCTCCACCAAATGCGAATGTAGGCTTTCCACAGGAAAGTGCTTCGATAAGAGAGAGTCCAAATCCTTCGTAGAGGGATACAGAAATAAGTACTGCAGATCGTTGCAAGACATGAATCAACTCATCGCCAGGGATAGTGCCAAACGTTGTGACACCAGAAATTTTTTCTAATGCGCTGCGTTGTGCATCCGTCCTTCTCCCAATATCGGCAATGTGTTTCCCTGCATCTGATAACGCTTGATACGTTTTTAGGAGATACGGGAATCCTTTACGCGGATGAACAAACGACCCCATCGCAACTACGTCATACTGATTTTGATCTGAGCCAATACAAAACTCTTCGCCATCAACACCATTGGGGACAATCGTTATAGATGATGCATCGCATCCGTAATCAGAAACTAAACGATCACGTACAGTGGAAGACACTGTGATAAGAGTATTGCAATTGTGACACATTGCACGCTGCCACCGTACGAGCAAGAAATACTTGAGCTTCCAATGTAGTGCACTGAGTACGCCTGATTCCTGTACAGCAACTTCACGATCCGCAGTCACAGGATGATGAATGGTGAGAAGAAGAGGGGCTTTGAGCTGACGAAGTTTCCTTAGCGCCGGCCCCATGATTTGATTGCAATGAATAGCATCAAACTGATTCCAAAACTGATCTCCAATTGGATAACGTTTTAATAGCAATGTAGCAAAAAGATAATCGCGGATACCGTAGTAGTATGGTCCAATGCGGCCCGGCACCGTCACCACTGTTACATTTGCTGGAAGCTCTGCATCAGAAATTTTTGATGCATTACAGACAATCGTAAACTGACACTCCTGCATAGCAGCAAAGAGTGGAAGATGATTCGCACCTTTGTATGGATCAAACACGTGCTGGAGAATGCAAATACGCATAGCAAAATCTTACCCTTGATTTTTCTTTTTGCGCACAATAAATCCCCATATATCCCAAATCATGTGACGCACTCCTCTGCGCGCAAAGAAGTATGCAGCCATAAAAGCGGGTAATAACCTTGTTTTATAGAGGATCTCTACAAAGAAGATATAGAGAAGATACAAATACGGGCGCAAATAATGACGACAGACTGGCAGTGTGTTTTTTGAGTCTTTCGTAAAGAATCCTGAGACGAGTTGTGATCCTTTGTAGCGTACAAATCCTGACTGTCTTGCGAGGTCTGTCAGTGTCCCGAGTGAGAAATGATAGAGGTGTGCATTCTGCAAATACTGCATCATGCCTTGTGCCCGCGTATGAAACCGCAACATTCCTGGCACCTCAACATAAAGATGTCCTCCATCACCTAGTAGTCCACGAATATTATTAAACGTTGCCCCAGGGTGCGGCAGGTGTTCCATGACATGACTTAAGAACACAAAGTCTGCAGTGCCAAACTGTTTGAGTGCTGTCTCGTCTCCTTCTACTAGCGTGAGCCCTTCTTTGCGTCCACGTTCGAAGCTACTCACACCAAGGTCACAACCAAAACATTCACAGCCTGCCTCTTTAAAGGCCAGCAATGCAGCACCCGAGTTACATCCAATATCAAATACTTTTGGAGCTCTGTCGGTTGGGAGCTTTGATTTGATTTCTTGATACAGCCACTCTCCTCTCTTCTTTTGCTCTTGATATCTTTGTTCTACTCGAAGCTCCGAATCAAACACTTCTTGATCTGCAGCAAACTCATAGATCGTTCCGTAGAGTTCTTTGTAAAACTTGTTCAGGCTTTCTTCTGTTGGACGAGGATCCGTACGAAGCATTCCACACTTTAGACACAGGTGTGACTCTGTGGAAAGCCCATACCGACATGCAAGCCCAACACAATAGGACTTAGAAGATCCACACAAACAAGGCACACGCTCGAAACTATACTCACCACTCTCGCACTTTTTGTTGTACTCCTCTATACCCTTTAGCTGAGAAGACGACATACCAATACTCGGCGTACCAGGGGTGCGGTAGCGTGAAAGAAACAGCCGAGACAGCAAGGGGTATTGCATAGAGAAACAATAACACAAACCTCGTCTATTCCGTTAACTTCTACAGAATTTTCAAGTAGAGTGCCGATACTATGCTAACGAACATTCGTACCGCATCAGGCAATTGCTGGAAGTATTTCAAGCGCGAAGGCGTTTGGGGCTTTTTGGTACGTTTGGCTAAAGAAGTGCCCTACCGCCTCAGTCGTGGAAAATCATGGTTTCGAAATCAGCTAGTAGGGAGATGTATCGAACTTCTCGGAAACAAGTGGAAGCTTGATGGGCTCACCTACTCTTTTGATGCTCCTGCAATTTCTCGCACTGTAAAGAGTCGATTTTTCTGGGGAACATACGAAGACAAAGAACGACGCCTTGTAGAAGAACATGTTCCTGCAGACCTACCTGTTATAGAAGGAGGAGGATCTATCGGAGTGATCTCGAATGTTATAAACAGAAAACTGACCAAGCCAGAAGACCACATAGTTATAGAGGCGAACCCAGATCTTCTTGGAATACTGGAAACCAATCGCAAGCTAAATAATGCAAACTACGAAGTGATGCACGCAGCACTCGACCAGAACGGTCCAGAAGTGACGTTTTACCTGCACAAACTTTCTGTCGGTGGAAGCGCACAACGTGCAACAGGAACTGCAGTCACTGTGCCTGCAATAACAATTGGTAAACTGATTGAAGAGAGAGGATGGAACAAGGTATCACTGGTGATTGATATCGAAGGAGCAGAGCTCGACCTCATCGAAAAAGAAATTGATATACTGAAACGCCACGTCTCAGTGCTTATTGTCGAGGTGCATCACATGATTTCTGATGCAGAGGATATTAAGAAAGCTATAAAAACAATTGAGGATGCAGGCTTTACCTTTAAAGAAGAGCAGACTGATGTGTATGTGTACTACAATGAAGATCTACTATGAGCACCGACATTTCCGTCATCGTAATCATCCCTGCCCGCGGAGGGTCCGAACGTATCCCTGGGAAAAACTTACTACCACTCGCCGGTATTCCAATTTTGGCACACAGCATATTGCACGCGCGCAGCGCAAAGCTTGTTGATGAAGTGATTGTCTCTACAGAAGATGCAGAGATTACACGCGAAGCAAAAAAGTACGGTGCAGAAGTTATTACGCGAACAGAGGAACTTGCATCAGCTACAGCAACAAGTGAATCTGCTTTGCTGCATGTACTTGATGAACGAAAGAAACAAGGAAAAGAAGACCCAGACCTCGTCGTCTTTTTACAATGCACATCACCCGTGCGCAAAGAAGATGATATCGACAATGCTATTCAACAACTGATTGATGAAGATGTAGATTCTATCTTTTCTGCCTGCAGAAACTACGCACTTATTTGGAACAAAGCATCAGATGGTTTGAAATCGTTAAATTACGATTACGAAACTCGAAAACGTGAGCAAGATATGGAAGAACAGTACAGAGAAAACGGATCACTCTATGTCACTAAAACCTCTCTCCTTAGGGAAAAAGGCAACCGCCTTGGCGGAAAGACCAGTGTATATTTAATGGACGAGTTTCACTCGTTCCAAGTAGATACTGCACAGCAAGTAGACCTCGTACGATGGATTGTACGACAAGACAAAGCCGACTGGCCAAGCGACATCGAACTCGTCGTATTTGATTTTGATGGAGTAATGACCGACAACAAAGTAGAAGTCACAGAAAATGGTGATGAGTTTGTCCGTTGCAACCGCAGTGACGGATTAGGAATAGATCATCTCCGCGATGCAAACATTCCAATGATTGTTCTCTCTACAGAGAAACATCCGATCGTAAAGCTGCGATGCGAAAAGTTACAGCTTCCATGTCATCAAGGCATCGGCAACAAAGCAAAGTATCTTACGGAGTATCTCCAGAAAGAAAATATCGATGCTTCCAAAGTTGCCTACCTCGGTAATGACATGAACGATTTAGAGTGTCTGCACATGGTGGGTTTCCCTGTTGTTGTTGCAGATGCAGACCCATCTGTACTTGGCGCTGCTCGCATAGTGCTATCCACACCAGGCGGCCAAGGTGCTGTTCGCGAATTCAGTGACAAGTTATTAGCCGCCAAGAAATAATGAAACTTGCAGTAATGCATAATCGACTAAGCCCTCAAGAAGATGGACGGTTCCAATCGTTCCCAAGAAATTCGTGGCGAGAGGAATTTGCGTGTGCTGCGCAAGCAGGTGTTCCAAATATAGAATGGATTGATGATACATACGGAGCAGATATCACTCCACTTAGAACAGATGAAGGAGTAGAGGAGATGTTAGCGCTGATGAAGAAGTACGGTGTTGCTATTCCATCTATTTGTGCAGACTCGTTTATGGAAGAGCCGCTTGTTCGTTGCACAGAGCAAGAACGTGAAGAGCGACTACAGCTTTTAGACCTTCTATTTCATCAAGCAAAAAAAGTAGGCGCTGCGCATCTTGGAATTCCATTTCTCGATAACTCTGCCCTCAATACCAAAGAAGAAATCGACCAAGCAGCTCTTGCTCTACAATCGATTCTTCCAGTACTGGAGAAGTTAGATATGGAACTCCACCTAGAGACGTCACTTGATCCAGAAAATTTTGTGTACTTCCTGAAGCAAATCAATCACCCAAGCGTAAAAGTAACGTACGACACCGGTAACAGTGCAGGGATGGGGTATAACCCCAAAGAAGAACTTGCCGCCTACGGGGAACATCTTGGTAGTGTGCACATCAAAGACCGCATACTCAACAGCTCCACCGTAGAACTCGGTACAGGTGATACAGACTTCGCAGCGGTAAAAGAAGAACTCGACCGACTGCAGTTTGACGGACTGTTTACGCTCCAGGGGGCTCGTGGAGAAGAAGGGAAAGAAGTAGAGCAAATACGCAAATATCACACTTTTTCAACGCAGACATTTGGCGTAGCGTGATACAATTCGCCCGATGAATACGCTATTTGACCTCACAGGACGCGTCGCTGTCGTAACAGGCGGTGGAGGACTTTTGGGAAGACGGCACTGCGAGGCCATTAAAGCAGCTGGTGGTATCCCTGTTATTCTGGAACATAACGCAGAAAGTGGTCAGAAGATCGCTGATGAACTTGATGCGCTATTTATAGAAACCAACATCGCAGACCAAGACTCTGTACAACAAGCATTTGAAACCGTAATGGGAAAATATGGGAAGGTAGATATCCTCGTCAATAACGCAGCAAATAACCCGAAAGTAGAAGCAGGCGCAAAGGTAAACTTCTCTCGCGTAAGCAACTTCCCTCTCGAGCAGTGGGTAGATGATTTGAATGTTGGTCTTCTCGGTGCGTTCCTCTGTGTTCAAGCATTTGGTGAACAGATGATGAAACAAAAGTCTGGTGTGATCTTAAATATTGCGTCAGAGCTTTCTGTGTCAGCCCCCGACCAAAGACTCTATAGAAAAGAAGGTGTGCCCGAAGATGAGCAAGCTGTAAAACCTGTAACATACAGTGTGGCAAAAGCAGGGCTTGTCGGTCTTACAAAATACTTCTCCACCTATTACTGCCCACACGTTCGCGTAAACGCACTTTCTCCTGGTGGCGTATACACAAGTCAGCCTCCAGAATTTGTTAAAGATATTTCTTCACGCATTCCACTTGGTCGCATGGCACAAGAGACAGAGTACCAAGGTGCAGTGCTATTTCTTTGCAGTGATGCTTCATCGTATATGACCGGACAAAATCTTGTTGTCGATGGTGGCCGTACTTGCTGGTAATCTTCCCCGTACTCTTATGAAAGCTTCAGATCTCTTTTCTCTTCAAGGTAAAACTGTTCTCCTCACAGGAGCATCTGGTTTTCTAGGCTCCGAAATGGCACGTTCACTTGTAGAAAATGATGCGAAGGTTATTCTATTTGGAAGATCAGAAAAACTGGAGGCTTTAAAAACAGAACTCGCAAATGAATTTGGAGAGGCACAAGTCGATGGATACACCGTCGACATGTACGACACAGACGTTCTTAAAAACACTCTCGGTGAAGCAGTAGCAAAAACAGGTACTGTCGATGTGCTCGTCAATAACGCACACGAGATGGGACCAGGTTGTGGGTTTAACCAACCGGGTGCGGCACTCGAAACTGCACCACTTGAACACTTTAACAATAATCTTTCTGGGGGAATGACAGGACCTGTCCTTGCAATGCAAGCAGTGTTCCCTGGAATGAAAGAGAAGGGTAACGGAAGTATAATAAATACATGCACGATGTACTCGATTGTTGCTCCAGACCCTGCACTCTATAGAGGAACTGATAAGATGAACCCTGCAGGATATGGCTCTGCAAAAGCAGCTCTTATGCAGCTCACCAGATATGCGGCATCCTTCTGGGGAGAGCATGGCATTCGTGTAAATGCCATCCACCCAGGACCCTTCGCAAATACTGAAGGAACTGGAGCAAATGCCGTTGATCCAAATGCCCCCTTCCTAAAAGTCTTGAACGACAAAACCTGTCTCGGTCGCACAGGAGTGCCCAGAGAGCTAATTGGAGCCCTTTTACTGCTTTCTTCTGATGCTGGAAGCTATATAACAGGCCAAGGAATTTCTGTAGATGGTGGGTGGACTGTCCGATAATACATAGGCACACTACTCCTGCATGAAAATTGGAAATCACACCATAGGCCCAAACGAAGCATGCTTGGTTATCGCAGAAATTGGTATCAACCACAATGGTGATATGAAAATTGCAAAGCAGCTTATTGATGCATCAGCAGAAGCTGGATGCAACGCTGTAAAATTCCAAAAACGCACAGTAGAAGTAGTCTACACAGAAGAAGAGCTTGCACGACCACGAGAGAATCCTTTTGGTGATACTAACGGAGATCTAAAACGTGGCTTAGAGTTTGGCGAAGCAGAATATGGAGAGATTGATAGTTACTGCAAAGAAAAAGGTATCATGTGGCTTGCCTCATGTTGGGACGAAGGAGCTGTCGATTTCATCGATGCATTCGACCCACCATGTTACAAGATTGCCTCTGCATCTCTTACCGATGATGAGCTTCTAAAACACCACCGCTCAAAAAATAAACCAATGATCATCTCTACAGGAATGAGTACACAGGAACAGATCGACCACGCAGTAGAGGTACTGGGTAAAGAAGACCTTATTATTCTTCACGCAACAAGTACGTACCCTGCTCAACTAGAAGAACTCAACCTTTCAATGATTCCAGTACTTGCACAGAAATACGGAGTACCTGTTGGATACTCAGGACACGAAGTAGGGCTCTCTACAAGCTTTGCTGCTGCAGTACTTGGCTCTTCAGTTGTGGAACGTCACATCACTTTAGATAGAGCTATGTGGGGAAGTGACCAACCAGCATCCATCGAGCCACAAGGATTTGCACGACTTGTTCGTGATATTCGCGCTTGGGAAGAAGCAAGAGGAGATGGAGTAAAACATGTCTACGATAGTGAGCTGCCAATCATAGAAAAGCTTCGCAGAAAATAATCATGACAGATCCACGCACCGCCACCATCCAGAGTCATCTGGAACGTAGTACGAAAACCTTGGAAGCTGTAGCTACTGAGTGTATTCCAAGTATTCTAGAGGCAGCAGATCTCATCAGCACTGCCTTTAAAAATGGTAACAAGTTATTGATTTGCGGAAACGGTGGGAGCGCTGCAGATTCACAACATATGGCTGCAGAGTTTACTAGCAGACTTCGTAAAGACCGACCAAGGGATGCACTGCCTGCAATAGCTCTTACAACAGATACATCGTTTCTTACGGCCTTTGCAAACGACATCAACTTCGAAGGAATATTTGCGCGTCAGGTAGAAGCACTCGGAAAAGAAGGTGATGTGCTCCTCGGGATTACTACCAGTGGATCATCAAAAAATGTAGTACTCGCTTGTGAAGAAGCTGCAAAACGTGGTCTCGTAACCATTGGATTAACAGGAAGTGCAGGGCTTTCCTGTGACTCTACACACACCGTTGCAGTGCCAGGAGAAGACACCCAATGCACACAAGAGAGTCATATCGTCATAGAACACCTCATCTGTGAACTCGTCGAAGATCATCTCTTCCCTGCCTAAGGCATGGTTGTCCTCTTTCTTCCGCTATCTAAGGGGAATCTTTTGGAAATGCTTCCAATTGCTACATCAATTCCAAATGCAGTATTCTGCCTCGATAAAAAGGTAGCACCACTGCAAACACTGATCGGAGATATTCCCGCTATTGCTTCAGATGGATCTCCTCTGGAGATAAATCAAACCCCGAAAGTCGAAAGTCGAAACTCAGCCACTCCCAAGAGCACACTTCATCGATTTCTCCCCTCTCTTGCAAAAGGATTCTTGCAGATGCGATCTGAGTGCCGACGTGCCAAAAAACTCTTGGAGAAACACAAAGATATTAGTCTTATAGTTGTTTCTGGAGATCGCAGTATCGGGATAGAAACCGCAGTCATTGCACAGGCAAATAAGAATAATATTCCTAGTTTGATCGTCCCATTTGCAATGAGTTTTCGTGAAGCTGCTGCAGAACCAAGGCTGCGCTCTGGCAAGCGTGGTGGACAGTATGCAGTCTCAAACCCACTGCGATACTTATTACGATTCATCTTTCCTTCGTGGATATTCGTCTACAAAAATACTCCGCTCTTTTTCCAGCCTCCGTACACAGCACTTGCAGCAAAGCTTCTCGGCATCATGCCGAAGGCGCCGTGGATCATTGGTGGTGGTGCGGCAACCAAGATGGCCGTAGAAAGTGAAGCACTACGCAATCAACTACTGGAACAAGGAATGTCTGCGGACAAAATGATAGTGACAGGAAAACCTTCACTGGATGACATTGCTGCACAGCTCACTACTGAAAATACACACACTGAGAAAGTTATTCTCTGTTCTGTGCCAAACTTCGGAGAGCACGACTTGCTTCCATGGGACAAACACAAAGAAGAGATGCAGTTCCTGTTTAAGACTCTCGCAGCCACTAAAGCAAAGGTAATTCTAAACCTGCATCCACGTAGCGATCGTTCATGGTACCAGCCACTCGCAGATGAGGCAGGGCTGCAGATTTCTGATGAAAGAATCTATGCACTGCTGCCAAAAGCCGACATCGTGATTTCCAGTTACTCAAGCGTAATAGCTCAAGCTGTCGCCATGGCAAAACCAAGTGTAGTCATCGATTTCTATGGATTTGATTATCCCGTCTACGACGGCGCACCCGGAACGGAAATAGTAAAAGATAAAAAGAAACTCCTCCCGCACTTCGAGCTCCTATTGCACGACGACACCTATTACAGCTCCTGTGTGAGTGAGCAAAAGCAACGAGGGTCTGAGTGGGCACTACTCGATGGAAAGAGTACAGAACGCATCGTATCACTTATTACGGAGCTCACAGCATGATTGCCTACCGCATGCAGCGTCGGGTTCAAAAAACGACAAAGTGGCTAGCTGGCATGTTGCACTGGCACATCACACTTCGGCTCTATCGTCTGACTGGAAAACAGATCTCCAATCTCAATCTTTTCGAACGAAGAGTCACATCCCAGAACTGGGAAGACGGAATGATTCATGCACTGTTTGGAGTGATCGGCACTACAGATGCATACTACGTAGAATTTGGAACTGAAGACGGAACAGAGTGCAATACAAAGCAGCTAACACGAAAAGGCTGGACAGGACTTCTTATGGATGGAAGAGAAAACACGCCAGAGAGCGGCATCAAACAAGAGTTTATTACTGCAGAGAACATCAACAATCTTTTTGCAAAATATAACGTTCCGACAGAGTTTGATCTGCTCAGTATTGATATTGATGGCAACGACTACTGGGTCTGGAAGGCAATAGAAGGATACTCACCGCGCGTAGTAATAATGGAATACAACGCCTGCATTCCCTATGAGCCAGCAGTGACTGTTCCATATAAGGCAGACTTTTCGTGGGATAAGACAGACTACTACGGGGCAAGTCTCAGCGCACTGGTTCAACTTGGAAAAGAAAAAGGATATACACTCATCGCAACGGATTGCAGAGGAGTAAACGCATTCTTTGTCCGCGAAGACATAGCGCAAAAACATTTTGTACTTAATGCACCCGAAAATATCTTTAGACCTGCAATGTTTAAAGGAAAGCTAGGAGGTCACCCGAAAGACCTTAAGCAGCGACCGTGGACGGAAGTGTAAGACCCATCTTTGCAAAGTCAGACTCCAACATGATGTCCGCCAATCCTTCCATGTGCACTGTAGCTTCCCAGCCAAGTTTTTCCTTAGCCTTAGAAGGATCTCCACACAAAAGATCTACTTCTGCTGGGCGATAGTATCTCTCATCAATTTCAACAATAGTCTTACCAGTATCGACGTCTACGTACTTTTCATTTATACCTTCACCCTGCCGTGCAAATGTGTAACCACAGCGACGAAGACAGAGCTCTAAGAAATCTCGTACCGATGCCATCTTCCCAGTAGCAAGTACGTAATCTTCTGGTGTGTCTTGCTGCAACATGCGCCACATTCCTTCGACGTATTCTTTTGTGTATCCCCAGTCACGCGTTGCATCGAGATTACCGAGGTATAGCTTCTCTTGTTTCCCAGCAACGATAGCTGCAAGTGTGTAGGTAATTTTTCGTGTAACGAAGTTCTTTCCTCTGCGTGGAGATTCATGGTTAAACAAGATTCCATTTACGGCATACATTCCGTAACTCTCTCTGTAGTTTTGCATCATGTAAAACGCGTACGCTTTTGCACATCCATACGGACTGCGTGGATGGAACGGTGTGTCTTCTGTCTGCGGAGTTTCGCGTACTTGTCCATACAACTCAGAAGAACTTGCTTGGTAAATTTTAGAATCAAGATCCAAACTCCGAACAGCTTCGAGAAGTCGTGCAGCTCCTATACCCGTTACATCTCCAGTGTATTCTGGAATATCAAAACTAATCGCAACGTGACTTTGAGCAGCTAAGTTATAAATCTCATCAGGCTTTACCGCAGAAAGAATACGAATGAGAGAGTTCCCATCTCCAAGGTCTCCGTAATGAAGCTCTGTGTGAATTCCTGAACCTTGTTCATCAGAGAAAAGATGATCGATACGACCACGATTAAATGTAGAGCTACGACGAACTATCCCATGTACCTCATACCCCTTCTCTATAAGCAACTCGGCAAGATACGAACCATCTTGTCCTGTTATTCCTGTGATAAGGGCTTTCTTGCTCATTAAGCCTAATATTAGCCGTATTTAGACATATACGACAAACTTATACACAAAGAAATTCCAGAGAACTACAGGGGCAAGAGCAACGAATTTAGCTGGCATTGGGTCCATACTCCACAAATCTACCAAAACATACAAGAGGCCAGTCACGATACTCAGATTGATCATATCCACCACAAAGTACCTTCCAAGGTGTCGCATAAACGCCTCTTTCTTCTGAAATACAATGTATTTATGCAGCAAAAACGCGGTTATAAAGCCAATAACTCCACTGATAATAGAGGCGTATATGTACCAGACATTGATATTAATCATCAGCATATAACTGCCGATATCGGCCACAGCCGCACTACAGCCACTGAAAATATACAGCGCAAAGCGTGTGAGATGAGGGAGAAATCTCTTCATTGAGATTTATCTTACAAGATTTGGCCTCTGCCCCCTAGCCACCTCTATACTTATTACATGTCTCAACAAACTATCGAACATAACGGAGAGATTTACGCACACGTTTTTACTGCTGATACACCAGTAGAGAACGGTGTGAAATTTTTTACAAAAGATGAAGACCCATTGCAGGTAGGGCTTTTTGATAGAGAGGAAGGATACGAAGTAGTACCGCACAGACATAATCCACTGAGTGTCGAACTCTCCCCTCCTGGAGAATTTATCTGGATTCAAAGTGGTAGCGTTGCAGTGAAAATATTTGATGACGATTGGAATGTTATCGAAGAAGTAACCGTGAATGGCAGCGAATGCATTGTCATTCTAAAGGGCGGACATGCGCTCACCATGTTAGAGCCAACACGCATTCTCGAAGTAAAGCAGGGTCCATACCCAGGACGAGAAAAAGAGAAAACATTCCGCGATGCATCATGAAGGTCCCCGTAAACGAACCACTGATTACCGATGCTGCAAAGTTGTATGTAGCAGACGCAATGGATACCGGTTGGATTTCTTCTGCAGGTCCATGTGTAGAAAAATTTGAAGAAGCTTTTGCAAAGTTTATTGGAGTAAAGCATGCCATCTTTACAAACAGTGGAACATCCGCACTACACACTGCAGCTCGCACATTAAATATCGGACCAGGTGACGAAGTGATCATTCCAAACTTTACGATGATCGCCTCACCGTTCTCGGTGATGTACACAGGAGCTACTCCGGTCTTTGTCGATATTGATCCAGAAACTTTGAATATAGATGCAGCGCTAATTGAAGCGAAAATCACAGACCGCACAAAAGCAATAATGCCCGTGCACATCTACGGACTTCCGTGTGATATGGATCCAATTCTCGAAATTGCCGCCAAGCATAATCTCGCAATCATCGAAGATGCAGCCGAAGTACATGGAGCCGAGTACAAAGGAAAAAAATGTGGCTCCATTGGAACCATCAACGCCTTTAGTTTTTACGGAAATAAAATTATCACTACAGGAGAAGGGGGAATGATCACGACAGATGATGATGCGCTTGCGAAGCGTGCGCGGTGGCTCAAAGATCTTGCACACTCACCGACCAAGAGGTTTCGCCATGAAGAACTTGGGTTTAACTATCGCCCTACTAACCTGCAAGCTGCAGTAGGACTTGGACAACTCGAAGCAATCGATGACTTACTCGAACGAAAACGTTCGATGGCAGCGCTCTACAAAGAAGGCTTGAGTGGAATAGAAGGTTTACGCCTCCCGCAAGAGAAAGACTACGCAACACATGTCTACTGGATGTATGCCGTCATGGTAGAAAGTGGTAGAGATGAGCTGTGTGCCCGCCTAAAAGAAAAAGGAGTAGATACACGCGAGTTCTTCCTCCCGTGCCACAGCCAGCCTGCAATTGCCGTACAGACAGATGACAGCTTCCCGGTAACCGAAGATGCATCTGCACGTGGTTTCTATCTTCCTTCTGGTCTTGCAATTACAGACGAGCAAATAGCATACGTCTGTGAGACCATGCGTTCAGTATGCAACTAAAAGAGAAGTACTCATGGGCTGTGGTAATACTGGGCTCTATCCTCGCTGTCTTTGTTCCGTTTCTCTTTTATAAACTAACATTTGGCAGCTGGATTCCTGCAATTATTCCCCAACTTGAAACGGATACGATCTACTACCTGACACACATTCAACAGGTCCTCTCAGGGCACGCTACACTCGGAAACCCCTACTTTCTTGAATACAGAGACAGCGCATTCCCCGGCCTTCTATTGCCCATCTATTTAGCGTCTATTCCAGGGCTTCTTGGGTTTGATATACATGTAGTTTATGCGATAAACGCAGTATTGTACGCAGCAATTACTGGAGGCATTATCTTTGTACTGAATAGGAAAATATTACAAGGAAGACTCGTAGTCTCTGCGCTCATAACCATCGTGGGAATAGCCTCTCTTGCGAACTTGATTTCTCGGCCAGGAATAATGCAAACCATCTATCCCGTCTTTGGATTATTTATGATTGCACTACTCATGGTGCTACGTAGTCCACATGAAGCTAAGAGATACGTGCCACTAGGAATTATCAGTGCCATTGCCTTCTACTTGTATCCGCACTTGTGGATGCAAAACTTCACCTCCATCGGACTCTTCTTTTTATATGCTCTCTTTAGTCGCGATACCAAGACAATCAAGCTTCTGATGATGATGGGTGTAGGAATTATCGTTGCATGCATTCCGCAAATCCTCACAACAATCTCTTTGTTTACCGATCCTGTCGCCTCGGCAATCAATACACGCTCTGGTTTGATAGATACACACATTGTTTTGCCTCTGACTATTTATAATAATAAATACAGCATTGTACTGATTGGCACTCTAGTGCTTCTAAGATTTCGTCGTCACTTCTCATCCGAAGAAGCGCTCCTGCTTTTACTCACATCTGCAGTGGTGATAGCTGCTACAAGCAATGTGATTACCGGTAAGGTTATGGATTTTGTGACGCACCCATGGCGACTAGCACTGTTGGTAAATATTGTTGCAATCCCAATACTCATACAAAGCTTGTCTAAGCGAAAAACACAGTGTGAGAAGATGGTCATAATTCTGTGTGTTGCAGCGATGATTTTTACAACAGTGAACCGAGCATTCATCAGAAAAAACTCCTACTCGTACACACTCTCGCCCTACAAAGAGCGCGTTGTAGAAGCACATGAAAATATCAGTGGATTTGCAGATGTGTTTGCAGCCCTTGAACAAGAAGGTGTTCATGACGCCGTCTTGCATGGAGGGCCAATGCTTAGTTTTTACATTCCTCTCTATTCACCGAATGGCATACTCTTTACACCAAGAGCCGCTCTGCATGTTGCACCGGACGAAGAGTTGCTTGAGCGATTCCTCGTCGCCTACTCAGGCCATATCGACGAAGCATTCTTACGAGAGTCAGTATCGAATTACGCAGGGCTTAACCCTACATACTCACTGAGGTATCTCAGTGCCTATCCAGATACAACTCCACTAGGAGTCGCAAAGACATTCCTCTTTGGGCTTGATGGATCCGTAAATGAAAAGATTACCGTAGACCCAATGGATCTGATTGGCGGAGATGCGTACATTCAAAATGCCCTGAAGCTAAGCGCTGAAATTGATAGTAATTACGAAGAATATCTTAAGAAGTACAACGTACGATATCTTGTGGCAGATACGAAGGACGAGAGAGCTATTCAAATACCAAAATCTGCCTCTATTCTTTACAAGAATGGTAGATTTATAGTCTACGAGGTTAATTGACATTAAGTATAAATATTGTATTATTTTATAAGTATCAGATACGTAATCTGGTCAAGATAAGCCGCTCATTAACAAAAGGAATTGGAGGTGCTTTATGACTCATCGCATTTGGGATTTGTACTCAGAACTTGCAGCCCGAGTTCGCAAATCACATGAAGAGGCTGGCCTCGTTGGCCACCACGATTGGATCCATGCGTTCAGGGTCGGCGAACAGGCGATGCAAATCGTCATGGCAGAATGGGGCAGTGTACGCAATGCAAACCTCGCAGGTATTGCAGGTCTGTGCCACAACGCTGACCGCATTTGCCAGAAAACAGGTAGCGAAGACCCTAGTGATCTAGTGCGCGAATGGATTGGAGCTTCATTGGACTATCCTTCGACAAACATCATCGTAGACGCTGTCTCGAAGCACAGCGATGTGAACGATGATGATGAATTGGAAGTTGCCATCGCGCTGAAGGACGCAGACCGTGTGGTCAACTTGGACGTCGACTTGTTCATCCGCTCGGGTCAACACTACGCAAACTTGCCCGCTGTGGATTACAGAAACATGCTCGACGATCCAGAGGCGTCGTACCGCGAACCGAAGTCCGTCCTGCGAGACATCGCGTACTCACTCGACTGGGTGAACCCAGACAGCGATGTCTGCATTCGCACCAAAGAAGGAATGGCACGCGGCAGAAGACGCGCCGAAGTGTTCCAAACATTCTTTGAACATCTGACTGCTCAGCTTGAAGAAGAAGGTGTCCATCCGTACCACTTTTCCTAAAATGAGCAACGGCTCATCAAAACGTCCCCGACCACTTCGGTCGGGTTTTTTTATACAATCAGTTTTCCCTCCTCCTTTAGATCGTGCTCCAACATAATCTTGATAAGATCTGCATACTTTACCTTTGGCTCGTAGCCGAATGTCTTATTTGCCTTAGAGTAATCTGCGATGAGCGTACTTGTTTTTCCTGGTCGCATAAACCGTTCGTCTGTTCCTACACAACTTTTTGGGTCGAGCCCTGCCTGAGCAAACGTCTCATCCAAAAATTGCTGAACAGATACTGCTTCTCCTGTCCCGATACAAAAGTCATCAGGGCTATCGAGCTGCATAATGTTATGTGCAGCTTCCATATACTCCCCTGCAAAACCAAAATCGAGCTTAGCGGTTAAGTCTCCAAGCAAGAGTTGATCCTGTAATCCTAATTTGATTCTTGCAGCTGACTTTGTGATCTTACGTGTTACGTAACTATCGGTGCGACGTGGAGATTCGTGGTTAAAAAAGATCGCTGTAGAAGCAAATATTCCATGCACCTGACGATAGTACTTTGTCAGCGACCACGCATACGCTTTTGCGCAAGCGTAAGGGCTTTGTGGGTTTAGCGGTGTGGTTTCGTTTTGCGTTTCACTCTCGCTCATTCCAAACATGTTAGACGTCAGTGGCTGGAAGTATTTGATCTTCGGATTAAGTTGCTTAATGATCTCCAAAATTCGACCAGGTGCAGCACCTGTTATGTCTGACGCATAGTCGACAAGGCTATAACTCCATCCTGCATGGTCTTGATCTGCTTCGTTATAAATCTCATCTGGATTACTCGCACTTATCGCAGCATAGAGTGAAGGCACATCAGCCAAGTCTCCTCTGTGCAATGTAATGTCATCTTCTAGGTGATCGATATTACTCGTATTTCCTGTGGCAGATCTGCGAATCAAACCGTGTACTTCGTATCCCTTGCTAAGCAAAAGCTCTGCAAGATACGAACCATCTTGGCCACCGATACCGAGGATGAGGGCTTTCTTGCTCATGACACAACGCGGAATTCAGGTAAAGGAACTATGAACTTTCCACCTCCGTTTCTCCACTCCTCTTCGCGCTTATAAAACTCATCAAAGAATGCATACGGCAGTACTAAGAAGTAGTCTGGGTTTGCTTTACGTGCTTCGTCTTCAGAAACAATTGGAATGCCTGTTCCGACTGTTACTTTTCCCCACTTTTCTGGGCTGCGCTCAGATGCCGCTTCGATATCGCGGTGGTCCAGTCCGTAATACTGCAAGATGGTGTTTCCTTTTGTAGAAGCGCCATACACCCACACCTTCTTTCCCTTAGCGACCTCTGCGCGAATAAATTCGACACACTGTCTTTTGTTTTCTTCCATGCGAGCAAAAAATTCTTTGTGTACTTCTTCGGTGTCTATTCCTTCTTCTTCTTTACGAAACTTTGCGATGCGTTCTTCAGACCCTTCGACCTTAGGAGGATTGCCTCCTTTAAGTCCACAATACACACGGTAACTTCCACCGTTTACGAGGTTGTGTTCTAAGTCGATAATCTCGAACCCGTTGGCATTCAACATGTACTCGAGTGAATGTAATGAATAAAACTCCAAGTGCTCGTGGCAAATGTTTCCAACGTCATTGGTATCAAGTTGATTTTTAAGACACATCAACTGTGTTACAAACATACCGTCATTTGTTAGTGCCTTTGCGGCATCTGCGACAAACTTTCCTGGGTCTTCCATGTCATAAAACATTCCGATCGCTGTTATGACTTTTGCCTTCTTCCCTACCTCTGCAAAGTAGCTGTCATACTCCCAGAAATCATTAATAAAATGATCGAGCTCTTTTTCTCCTTCCTCTGCAAGATTAGAAGCAGGCTCTACTCCAACTTTAATGATGCCTGGTGCTTCGTAGGTGCGCAGCATTGTCCCGTCGTTACTTCCAATATCAAGCACCACGTCACCTTCTTGTAAGTCCATACGCTGTTCGATACTTTCTGTAATATTACGCAGCGCTTTTTTCATCGTGTCTGTCACTCCAGAGCGATACCAATAAAACCGACTGTAGAGAAGTTCTTGCGGAGCACTGTGACGTAATTGCACCAACTTACACTTGTTACACATCACCATTTCTAGAGGTGCCTTGATTCCGTCATCTGCCTTGTCTGGAAAGTTAGAGATGTATAAATCTCCTACAGAATACAAATCCGTAAATTGATCGGACTGGCATACCCTGCACTTTGTAATACAGGTCGTTTCTGGAATAGCGGGCAAAGAGCTCATGATTTCTTTCGGGAACCGTGTTTCATCCTAATGGCTAGTACTCGCCATGCATAGTTAATTGCCAACTTTAGAAATACCCGGATATCACTGTCTGTCTTGGATTCTCCAGCTTTACGGAGTCCATAGCGATATGGCACCTCAACCATCTTAAAATCTCTGAGCGTACACATGTAGACCCACTCAATAAAGTACTCACCGAACCCTTCTTCTGTGAGAGGGCACTTTCGCATCACATCTTTCTTTGCTGCGGCAAAACCAGAAGTCCAATCCCAAAAGTGACGACCAAGAATCGCTCGTGTGTAAACATTAAAAACCGTACTCAACCAACCACGAAACCAATGCCTCGTATCCATACCTCCAGGGAGATACCTCGATCCGATAGCGATGTCGTATTCTGGAATCTTTGCGACCAACTTTGTGATGTCTTCTGGTGGAATACCAAGATCACAATCAAGCCACACAATAATCTCACCCTCTGCTGCATTCGTTCCATCAGCAAGTGCCGAAGCCAGTCCTCTCTTTTCTATGCGACGTATTACTTTAACCCGCGGATCTTCTTTGTGCATCTCCTCTACAAGCTCCCATGTTTTATCTGGACTGTTGTCATCAACAATAAGTATTTCAAAAAGACTATCACCCAAAGTCTCTACAATTCTCTCAACTGCTTCAGGAATATTACCCCTCTCATTATAAGAAGGCATAACAACGGAGATGCTCGCGGTTTTTAGCGACATAATCAGATTGTAGATTGAAAATAATGCATTATCCACTATCCTCTAATTAATGTTAAGTCTTGTCATCCCAATCTATAACGAAGCAGGTGCTGTAGAAGATATCATTAGAAGAAGTGATGCAGCCCTTAAAGGAGTAGAAGGAGGATACGAAATTATCGCCGTCGATGACGGGAGTACGGATGCAACGCCTGGGATACTTAAGAAGATCGATCTCCCCTCTTTACGAATAGTTCGCCATATTAAAAATACAGGGAATGGCGCTGCCATTGTCACAGGAATAGAGCACGCCAAAGGGGAATGGATCGCCACGATTGATGCAGACAACACCTACCGTCCAGAAGATATCCCTCGCCTATATGAGAATGTACAAATACAGGAGGCCGATATGATCGTAGGATTTAGGAGAGAGCTTACAAAAGGGCCGTTCTTGCATAGAAATGCACGTGGCCTTCTAAGGCGCTTTGCGGAAGTTTGCTCTGGCCAAAAGATTGATGACATCAACTCTGGTCTTCGCATCTGTAAGAAAGAACTGATAGAGAGATATAAAGAGCTCTATCCCAATTGGTTCTCTCTCCATATCGTACTTATGGTCTGTGCCGGAAAAGAGCGAGCGACAATTTTGTATGAGCCCATCTCCTATGATCATAGAATCGGTGTATCCAAGCTTTCTCCAGGCCTAAGAGGCCCTTGGAACTTTATAAAGTTCTTTTGCCTGATTCCATGGGCAGCGGTTAAATCCAAGAGAATACGAATGCTTTCTGGGCAGAATATAAGCCAAAAGCAGGAAATACCTACAAATTCCTAGTATTCCCAACATTACCTTTTAATGGTATAATACTAGTAGGTCTTTGCTATCACCGTTTCTGTATGTAACAGGAACGACCGTTTGTCCACTGCTTGAGGAGCTTGACTTATGTCACTGTTCACCCACATGTCTGTCGATTCAATGGTTCGTTTTGGTCTTGGTATCGCAATCGTCGCTTTGTTTGTCGCCGCAACTTGTTGCTGTGCGATCATTCTAAAGCGTCAGATCGTCGCCAGGCTAAAGAGTTCAGAATACTCGTTCTGCGGAGCGAAACAGTTCCACGTGCCCTATTGGGTTCTTGGCTTCTGCACTCTGACTGCACCTGCCCTCGTCGTCTACTTTCACTGTTTGTTCGTATACGAAGAAACGCTGAAACAGGCTGGACTCCTCTAGAGCCCAGCCACCGCAAATTCCAGAAAGACGCTGTCCCCGTGACGGCGTCTTTTCTTGAAAGCTCAAAAATAAGTCGGTTTTACGTTAAAATTCCTTGACGTAACGTTTCTTGAAGGTAAAATTCCCCAGCTCCCTCCCAACTGGTCCATTTAGTGGGCAAAGGGGAGGCAGATACTTTACCCCCGTATGCTGCTTAACTGGCTTTTGCCTCTTATGCATCTGTGCGTGGGCAAGAGCTCCTTCACAGCATCGTAGAGTAGAAAATATTATATCCATCTCTTAAGCTTTCGAGCTTTCGAGCATGGACTCCACTAAATTAAAATTTATTATACTAACTTCGTTAGTATTCCTTTGAACCGCCACTGAACTACAGTGGCACAACTCAAAACACTTCTTTTTGAAGAGTTTGATCCTGGCTCAGAGTGAACGCTAGCGGTGCGCCTAACACATGCAAGTCGAGCGACTCTTCGAGAGGAG
>ENA-OREN01000066-OREN01000066.1-marine-metagenome-genome-assembly--contig:-NODE-66-length-141783-cov-6.061818_pt1 | contig 141783 bp, 167 predicted proteins | sample MGYA00248624_ERZ508555 | MGnify/ENA primary metagenome ERZ508555 (study PRJEB26222, sample SAMN06267773) | marine metagenome | isolation source: Saanich Inlet, British Columbia, Canada | place... | reverse complement strand
GCCAGCGACAGTGAGGATACTCTCAGAGAGTTTATTTTGCCATATATTGAGAGCTTTTTTAGTCACCATTCAGTTTTTCCTCCAGGTAGTATCTTTTATAGTATAGTATATCAAAGCACATAGATACAAGAAACAAGTCCCTGCACAGACACTTCCTACAATATCTGTTAGACTCATTTGTATGCACCTGCTAGATCTCGCATTCTGGGTGGATACTGGTTATGTCTAGGAGTACCATAAGGTCGTTGTTGCATAGGTGGGTTAGAAATAGAAGATTGTATACTTCCATCTTTATGCTTTGTTGCCGTCCACCAGGAATTTTGTGTCTCCATTTTCGCTTTCATCAACTTCGGTGGAGAACATCTATGTTTGGCTGCCATGATATAGTCAGTTGTCAAGTTCGTAGTAGGAGCCATGAGTTCACTCCATCGCATCTTTGAATATCTTTTCGTGGAATATAGACCAAAATAGCGATGTCTTTTGTAATTCTCGGAAGAAAATGCCGTAAATTTCCGGAAAATTCTGTTTATCGCACCACATTCATGACAATTTCCCTTCTCGATGATGACTTTTGTGTTCCTCGCCTTGTAAACTTCCTTGGTAATACTAGTCTTTTTCTTGCATTTCAGGCAAAAACACCGGGAATCAGTCTCAACAACCAGTATCGCACCCCTGACTTCTCCCAGTACTAACATCTCGTATCCTCCAAAGTGATAGTATGGCAGAATACCATGATTCTTTCATCGGTATTGAGGTCATTCTGATGAAGAAAGACGCGATTTATGTTCTTCATATTCAATTCATCGACTAAAGTGAATCCCTCGTCTTCGATTATCGACTTGCAATCCTTGTATAGAGCATAGCCCTTGATGTCTTTTATGTTCATTAGGAAGTGACCGTCCGGTACCAGGTACTTCTTGATGTTCTTTACTGTTGCTCTAAAGTACTTTACAAGCCAATCAGAGTAGTTAGGGTACTTGTCGATACTCTGCCCAGCCGGCTTAGAGCGAGAATACTCCTCCAAATCGAAGTAAGGAGGAGAACTAAATGCTAGGCCCATTCGATTTTCCCACTCAGGAACGAATATTTCACTCCCAATAGCCCTTATATCGACCTCAGAGGATGTATCCGTAACAGACTTAAACCTCCTAGAAAGCCCTTCTAGGCGTTTAACAAGGGTATTATTGGGGTCTGTACCGAAGTAATTTACGTCTGTTGACATACTTGCACATAGTCTGATACCCCAACCACACGAGAAATCATAGTAATTGCCATTGATATCGTAGTCTGCTAGAACGTCCTTTACAGTTTTGTAAGGAAAGTTAGATAGTTTAGCCGCGGTACCCGATGGACTTAGCCTAAACACTGTCTTAATGTTCTTAGCATCAGTATACTTTGTCGGATATACCTTCGGAAACTTCCTAACCTTTGCAACCGCGAAGCGTATCAAGTCATCAGATTGCATGAATTCGTCGATACTCCACTTCTGATAGCCTTTAGACATACCACTCTTAGTCCTACAGTCAGCCATTAAGTCATAGAAATAGTAGTTATAGATATGATTAGTCATACTCCTATTACCTCTTAACCCTAGTATCTGTCTATCTAGGTCTTCTGTATTAGGCTTAGTGTAGAATTCACGTCTAATACTATCACATTCCTCTACTGTCAAGTCTTCTTGGAAGTGACTAGTAATGAATGAACTCCCCAGATAGTCTATGCGGTAGCCGTCTTCAGTCTTTATCACCAAAGAGACCACCTCAGTCGTCTCTTGGGTCGTGCATAGTTCTCATGGAACCACCAAAGCAGTCCTTGAAACAAGTGGCCTTGTAGTCACATAGCTTTCTGCAGAAGTTATTCTGAGTCAGGTCATATTCATTGAACTTCTTCTTAGAAGGAGGAGTCCCAAAGCTGCTAGAATTTCCTTTATACTCAGGCATAGGAGGGAAAACTCCTTCCTTGTATCCGTTGAGGAAGTCTGTACATCTCAAGAATGAGGCTACCAAGTCCTTGAATCTCTCAACATCGTTAGGATATACCTCGACATCGAAGGTTCTGACTGTAGCAGGCTCGGCCTTACCGTAATTCTTTATCTTGTCAACAACGATATAGCGGAACTTATTCACGTTCATAGCCTGGGAATACGCGATCCACTGCAGTTCTGATAGAATTTTACCATATGTCCACCGTGAAGAATGCCAAAATGAGGCAGTCTTGAGGTCAGTAATTGACCCATCTGTATGAACTACGTCAGCCCAACCATTGATTCTGACCTTATGTCCGTCTATTTCTAGCGGCCATAGGCACTGGACCTGGGTATCTTCGATAGGAGGTATGACTACCTTGTTGCCAAGATGGTCTTCTCCATTCTGCCAAGCGACTAGAAAGGACTTTGTCCATATTCTGAAGTTTGAAACACAGTTCTCTATATCTGAATCAGTCATTATAGAGCCGTTGAAGTTCTCTAGAGTACCTTTTGCTTGTACTTCCTTGCACTTATCACGGATGATATCGCCTGCGAGGTTCACAATTGTCATGGCATCTTGGCTAGTATCAAATCTGAATTCCTCAAAGGCTACTTCATCAAATACACTGCCAGTGATAAAGAACTCTCTATCAGGTCGTGGATGCTTCATTACATAATTATAGAAGTACTTTCTAGGACAATCCTTCCATAATGCTATCTTGGAAGGGGATATATCGGTAGGTTCCCACTCCCCTGTTCGCCACTTTGGTATAATCTTACCATCTTTATCTAATTTTATTGCCATAAATAATCACCTAATCGGATGCTCCGTAATACCGTGTAGTGCCAGATAGTCTTGACAAGGCTTTGTCCAGTGTTCATTGTGCTTCTGCTTGAATGCCGCATATAGCACAAAGGTCACTCCACTGTCACCTTCTGAGTAAACTATGTGGATCGTCTGTCCTGCCTTAGCCCCTCTATCGAACCTAAAGTTACCTGGGTGCTCAGTATCGTTCTCGTCTACGACGAATTCTTTCGTAGCAGGAGCATCAATCTCCTCTTCTTCAATTACCTCAGTATCCTCAGATACTGTTGCTACATTCTCATCGTCAGCCAGGACTTTACATTCGTTCTTTCTGACACTAATGCTCTCGCCTTTCTTCTTTTTGTCGTTTCCTTCCTCGACTGCGACGGTTATCCACGCCGAGGTTTTGGACACAATAGTGCCAATACAGCCGTTATTCACGGATTCTGAGTCAATTACGACTCTGACACCCTCGGTAATCTCACCATCGGTTGTCTTCTCTTCTTTCTTAGTTATTGCTTTTGCAGCAGATTCCTTGCCAGCCTCAGCTACCACGATATCAGAGACTTGGTCATGGACTTCTACAGCCTTTGCCAATCTCTCCTCTATCTTCCGCATAGGCAATGGTCGGGAGACCATTACCTTCACGTCGGCGGCAATGCTTTCCAGTGCATCTGCTATTCTGGATATATCATTATCGTTCATTGTTCCGATGGGGAACTCGAAGGTAATTAAACATTTGGTTGAACATAGTATTCTCCAGAACAAGGTTTCGCTGAGATGGGGTTATAGCCGGACGCCTAGTCGAGTAAATTGCGGGGTCGTCTACCGTTCCTAACCGAACATTCCTCCATTGTGCTGCAACCAATAGACTAATTTCCTCTGACGCACCCCGCAACCTTAACCTATTATGCGTGCGTATGCGTGTGTAATAGGGGGTTGCAGTGGATATATCCACTTATCCATTGTAACGTAAATGGGTCTACGTATACGTAAAACGGTCGTTATACGTTCCAGGATTCGGATACCTACCCATACGCGTAACGTAAATGGTCCCATATTATTATATACCTCCTTCTAGTGGGTAGGATTGGTGAAGCAGAGGGGATTACTAGGTCAAACTACCTTTCTTCCAAACTAAGTTACAACTGAGGAATAATAATGAACGAATTTAGAATGATAAATGGACAGATGAAGACAATGGTAATCGAATACCAATTCGATGACCCAACGATGAACACGGCTGTGGTTAACCCTTGCAGAACTGAAAGGGAGTTCGTAGCCAAGATTGCAGGAGACAAGGATGGATCTTTTGCAGCAGTAATAGCTAACCTGGGGCTAACCCAAATCGATATCACCTACGAGGACTGGCACATAGGCCATCTTTTCGAGGGCGGAACCTTTGATGAGCCACTTAGGGCTAAGTATTGGTGAGTGAATCAGGGGATTTGATTGAATGAATGAAGATCAAAAAGCCACGTTGGCTCTGCATTTACTCCATGATCGTTGCGACACTTGCTATACTCTAATTGTGAAAGGTAAGCGAATCAAGATGATTACTGGCGTGCCACACCCAATCGAAGGTTCTGGAGTGATTTGATGACTATAGAAAAAGCTATTTGTGAGTGTGGTCGAGAGTGGAGTATGACGGACTACTACTATGCACGCTGTATATCCTGTAAGAAGCATATACCTATTGAATCAGTGGTACAGGGGTGGAGATAATGAAGAAGCCAATAGAAGAAATAAAGCAAGAAATGCTGAAAGCAATAACAGCACAGGGTGGCGAAGTAGTTGATTGGCAATCAGTCACAGACAGCGAAGGCGATATTCATATAATTCCTAGAGTCAGGATATCCAGAGAAAATCTAGCGAAATTTGAAAAGGAGAGGAAATGAATGGGATTCAAGAAGAGTGCATTAGAGAAAAAACTGGCAGCAGCCAAACAAGAACTGAGTCTATACAGAGAATTATTGATGGATAATCAGACAGTTACGCTCAAACAGGCACATTTGATTGAGATTATACTATCTCATGTACTAAATGAAGAACCGAAGATGCCTGTACCCGAAGGCATAGATGATGCGTGGCTCATTGATATGAGAAACTCCAATATAGCCGCCCTGCAGGGTATGGCTAACATAGCAGACTTCAACAACCTTAGGGAGAGTGAGGAAGAGTGAATTATGCTACTAAAATGAGGAGTACAGCGAAAGCAGCAACTTGGATGACCTTGGCTACCATAACAGGATTTTTGGTAATCTACATCTTGACAGACGAGTTAACACTTGCTCTAGGCTTTACTTCTGTTAATTTCGTAATTAAATCCACCTTATACTATCTACATGAACGTGGATGGAATAGTGTCCAATGGGGTATGATTACGGTGGAGGATAAGTAATATGGATCATGCGAATAAGAAACGTAGTTTGGCGAAAACAGTCACATGGAGAGTCATAGCAACAACCGATACTATCCTGATTGCTAAGTTGCTAACCGACAGCTGGTCAATTGGATTCGGTATTGCTAGCATAGAAGTGGTCACAAAATTCATTCTATACTACTTACATGAGCGAGGATGGGCTGCAGCAGATTGGGGAATTGATGAACCTGGAACAACAGGTACTACTCCTATGGTCCAACCTTATTATAACATGGGGGAGTAAACATGAATAATCCTCTTCCCATAACTCAGTCTATTATAGATAGGTGTAAGCAGGATCCTGAGTACAGACAGGAGATACTGGTATTTTTAGATAACATAGAATCTGCTGTAAAGGAGATTAGAACAAGGATGGGTGAATAAAATGGCAAAGAAAAAGAAAATTGAGATGACACTATGGACAGCAAAGTGGTGTGGGCCTTGTTTGACTCTCAAGCCATGGATGGAGGAACATCATCCGGAAGTAGTAATCAAGGATATCGATGAACATAAGGATGAGCGACCTGATAATCTACGTAGTGTTCCTGCATTACACGTTAAGGATAAACTCCATGTTGGCGTGGGAACAATAAGGAAGGTTCTGGAGTGATTAGATGCCTGATTGGTGGTTAATTTACGTCTTAGTTTCAGCTGTTCTGTTTATTCCAATGACAATTGTTTTGTATATAATACTAGATAAAGTAATAGAATTCTTTCGAAATTTGACAGGATGGCAATGAAATGAATTTAGCTGTAGCAGAAATAGACCTACTATTGGATATACTAGTTGTACTAATACTTCTAACTAATCTATTAGTACTAGGAAAGGCTTTGGAGATAATAGATTGTATGCACGATTACATGCATGACGTATTAGATAACATTGTACCAATTGAGGTTAAAGATGACCAAGACCACTCAAGAGAGAGTATCGTGAAATTATTTGAGGATTTGTAATGACAATTAAGGATGCATTGAACATAGACGAAGATTTAGAGCGTGTAAACGATCTCTATAAGGAGATGAAAATCCATAGGCGTAAGCGTAACTATCAACACAAGCGAATGAGAGGTCACAAACAGAAAAGAGATGGCTTTAGCGATGAGGTGAAGTTGCTCGTAACTGAGACTCAGGACCTAAAAGACGAGAGAAATGGGTTTAATCAGATGGTAACTGAGTTCAAGCAACTCAGAGATGATGCCGTAACAGGCAGGGATGCTGCATTGAAGTCCGGTGATGACAACTTAGCAAAGAAATTGGACAAGAAGCAGGAAGAGTATCATAATAGTATGGTCGAAAAGGCAAAGCAATCGCAAGAATACCAAGAAAAAATAGAGGCTCTCGACATGGTTTTCACTAAAAAGAATACGGCTTGTAGTGATGCTCATACCAAGATGATAGAAATACGAGTGAGAGCAGAGCGATTCCACCAAGACTTCCTAGTTGCCCTACGAGAAATCGAGCGCATCAAGGCCCAATATGATATAGACTTCATCGAATACGAGAGTGATTAAAGTGAGTGACGAAGGCATCGTTGTATTGAGTTGCTTTGATGGCATGAGTTGCGGTCAGCTTGCTTTGGCCAGGGCAGGAATTGATGTCAAGAAGTACTTTGCAAGCGAAATAGACAAGTATGCTATACAGGTCTCCAAGCACAATTACCCAAATATGGTTCATCTAGGCGATATTCAAACCCTCGATATTGAAAAGTTACCAAAGATAGACCTCCTAATAGGTGGTAGTCCTTGTCAAGGGTTCTCATATGCAGGTAAACAACTCAATTTTGACGACCCACGATCACAACTATTCTTTGATTTTGCTAAGATTTACAAGAAATTGAAGGAGAAAAACCCATCTTTGCTGTTCTTATTGGAGAATGTTAGAATGAAACAGGAGTATCAAGACGTTATCAGTGAGTATATGGGTTGCAAACCTATCAAGATTAACTCTAAATTGGTCTCTGCACAGAACAGAGTCCGACTATATTGGACCAATATACCAGGTATCATTCAACCCGATGACTGCAGTCTAGTCCTAAAGGACATTATAGACTACAGTGATGATAATGTCCTGTCTGAAACTGCCATGGCGTATATGCAACGAGGAAGTGAAAAGTGGTCTGGAATGAAGGATAGGTTGTCGCATTACGGTAGGAAAGAAGATCAAAAGGCAGGATGTCTCACAGCCAATATGTACAAAGGTGTTCCTTACGGTATTATAGCAATAGATTCAATGAAAACCAATCAGATTAATCCTAGCAAGAAGGCAGGAGGTAAACAGCCTCATATGCAGGATAGAGTATTCCACGAAGACGGTAAAATCCATGCCATGACAGCCTCCTTTGCCGCACAAAGCAATATAGCCCTAACACAAAAAGGCAAACTCAGGTGGAGAAGACTCAGCCCGTTAGAGTGTGAGCGTCTACAGACTGTCCCAGATAACTATACTCTATTACTAGATGATGATAATAAGCAACTAGTATCTAATAGTCAGAGATATAAAATGCTAGGTAATGGTTGGACAGTAGCAGTAGTGGCTCATATCTTCGATTTCATGAGACCTACAAACCGTCTGGCTTGTGCTTTAGAGGCTCTAGCAGTCGATTTACAAACTATCATTAACATGTATCCTGAAGAAATGGTGGTCTGATAGTATGAAAGCCGTAATCTATGCTAGAATATCAACAGAGCATCAATCTGAAGGTTCTGTTGAGCAGCAGATACGCAAATGCGAAGAATACTGTAAGTTCAGAGACTATGAAATCGTGGAAACTTACACTGATGTAGGCTCTGGAATGAAGATAGAGCGTCCTGGCTATGAAGAAATGATGGAAAACATCGATAATTGGGACATTTGTATAGCCTACAAATTGGATAGATTCCACCGTAGTTCTGCTAATGCATCAAAATGGGCAGATTTACTACATAAGACCGAAAAGAACTTTGCAGCAATAGACATTGATATCGACACAGTAACTGCAATGGGGAGATTCATCTTCCGATTAATGTCATCATTAGCTCAACTTGAGGTCGAACAGACTCGTGAGAGGACTAAAATGGGTATGGAAGCAGTTACTCATCAGGGTAGAAAGCTAGGTCCACCGCCTTATGGGTATATATCTAAGTTCAAAAGGACTGGAAGCAACGACGATAAGGGTATTTTGGAGATTGATAAAGCAGAAGCAGAGATTGTGAAAGTGATATTTGACTGTTCAGACAAGGGTTTCAGCCCCAGTGAGATATGTGAGCATCTAATGACAACAGGAATACTGACCAAAAAGGGCAATAAGATATGGAGATCCTCGACAATTGACGCTATCCTCATAAAAAGAAACCTCTACAGAGGTATATACACAACGCCAGACGGCGAAGAAAGGGAATATTCATGGGCAAAAATATTGTGAACACAACAAGAATGGAACAACAACAAGAATGGAACAGTCTGTTGGCAGATGACAACATGACTGCAGCAGACTATGTTAGAAGCCGGAGAGATGTAAGTGAATAATGAACTTATCTCCGGAGACATACTGTGCTTCTATGAGGTCACAAATCCCGAAGGTGGGATGGCAGGGATGCTAGTCAAAGAAAGCAGAGAACGTAGTATAGATAACTATGTTCAATGGGCGCAACAACAAGAATTTGGCTTGCCTCCAGGGCATCACTTTCATAGGGCTATGTGGGTAAAAGTGACAGATTCTCGACTAAAAGAGCCATTTATCCCTGATAGAGTTCCTTTTCAAGTCAATAACGATGGTTCTGTGATGCTGAATAATGATAAGTTTTGGTTGGACCACATCTTTACGCTCTATGCTGATGGCAAAAATGATGAAGAAGAGTAGTCCAAACCATGTTAGGTGGTTATAGTGGCTGTACTCTTGTATACTAATATGCCAATCGCTTTGTGCGAGAATGGTGTGATTGTTTGCCCTATCTGTACTCAACTGAAAATGATGACCAACTACCCTATAACGGAGTTTAGAAAGACCGATGTTATCGCTTATGGTCATATGATGGGGGTTATAGAAGAGAATGGTGTCGATAAAGGGCAACTTATTTTCTCTAACTCGAATACAGATGAGCCGATACTATGGTTTCCTATGCATAAACTGTATAACACCCGCTACAAACTAGACTGGATTGAGAGTGGTTTGGAAACTATTGCTAAATATCGCTTTCACGATAAGTACAGAATCTACTTTCCAGCCATAGGGTACTATGAAGAAGACGGACTAGTTCAAGAAGACGTCCTAGAATTGGTACAGAAACACTTATCTGATGGTAAAGAAGACGTTATTTTCGTAACTCACTACTGAAGCAAAGACTAATTACCGCTGACATCCTGCGTAGTCATGTGGAAGCCCCTCCAAGGAAGCTCATAGCCGCCGAATTAGATGCAATGTATGAAATTGTGAAACTACTACTAACTCAGAAAGTAGTCAAAACCTTTGGTTTTACTGAAGTCGAAGATTATGATGGTGGAAGATATTCTATAGCAGATATGGAGTATAATTCTAATAAGTATTTCATGGTATTGATAGAAGAAGATCAGGAAGAATCAGGGATTTTTATCCGCTCGGCCTTGGTACCTGATTTGGAAATCATATTACCTTTGCCCCAAATGATTCGAATGAGTAATAAGGAAGCTGAAGTCTTCGATGATATGTGTTAAACGGCGACCCTATTGACTACGATGGAGTAGTCAGCAAGTTATCTACAATGATAATGCCTAGTTTAGAAAGCTCTTCTGACGAGTTAGGGGTCTTAGTCCATATCGATGACTGCTTTTGCTCACACTGTGAACAGAAAAGAGGGCCAGTCGAGTTTGCTACTACAGTACTTCTAGAGGTTACTAATGCCAAATCCACCATGATTGCTAGACTACTGCCTGGCGAAGCAGAGTTGCTGGCGATAGAACTGATTAAGCATAGTGCAGAATTACGATTATTAATACAACAAGGCTGGCCTGGGAATGTCAAGTAATAAAGACTTCAATTTGAGGGCGGCTTGGATCGCCACAATGAATGAGTTTGAGAATACAATGGATGATTGGGACGACTGGAATGAAGAGTTAGGTGAATTAGGAGTCGAGGACTGGGAACAGTTCAAGAAACTGCGACCCGTTACTGCCCATATGTTGGAAGTACTGTTCGAAGATGATGCGGCTCACTTAGTCAAACATCTATCTCCTAAATTTGACGAAACGAAAGCAGTAAAAATGGTGGTTTACGTCCATGATGCAGCTGAATTAACAATGCAAAAGTCCAAAGATGGTGGCAGAATAGCAAATATATTATCGCTCGGCCACGAAGAATGAGTTAAATATCATTGGAAGTCTCGAGATATCATGGGCAAATACTACCTGTATAATGGAAAGCAAGTCGGATTCGTCCGCAAAGCGATTGATGAGGTTGTTTTAGTAGAAGAAGGTTGGATATCGGAAGTGCAAAATCACTTCGGAAAGAAAACGCACGATCAACTACTAGCAATACCTGCAACAATCCTAAAGAATGGAGGATTTCCACCAGTGTCCCGCGCTCAGTCGTGGATTATACTGTTGGAGATACTAAACAAGGGTGTACCAGAAGCATTGAGAGATGTGGATTCTGATGAGAAGATAGGAAAGGGAACTCTTCTGAAGGACATGGCTAAGGCTCCTCTACGAATAGCCGCTGCAACGATTGATACCACAACAGCCGCTACTGGCGCTGTAGTGGGTGCTGCAGCCTCTGTAGTGTCTTCTACGGCAAAAACTACCGTAGATGTAGCAGAAGGCGCTGTAGACCTCGTAGAAGATGTTGTAGAAGATGTTTCAGACGCAGTGTTTGATGAGGAGACTACAGATGGCGAAGCCACTGAGTGAGCGCGAACACCATATTCTCGGTCTTTTACTAGAACACCCTTACCTACATGACGGGATTACGGCAGAAGCCGGATATAACTATGTCATGGGTCGTACCCATACTGATCGAAGAAATGAGCAGTGGCGAAAATCTGCCAGAACGTTTGCTTTTTGGCTCAAGAGATGTGGCTTCAATGCTACTAGACAAGGCGATGTAAATCGCTACTATTGGATTACTGAGGAAGAGTAATTTAACTCAAACATGGTTTGAGTTAATACTATAAGCTATCAATTTGTGCTAGGGTCCTATGGGAATGAAAGTACCAAAGGTATCAGTCAAAGAGTATTTGCAATTACTAAACGATTCTGGCTGTAATGCCTCTCCAAGTCATGCTCTAATCAACCAGGACATTCGTGATGGGATGGTCTATTTCAGGGATACAGTGTCCATATCTCTATTCAAGGAACTCCTAATAGCCTCTGAGACAGGAATACCCCCTGTTAAGGAGTTCTATCGCAAGATAAAGTCTAATAAGAAGTATCAGAAATCCATGGGATTCATCACTCTGGCGATGCTACTAGATAATATAAAGAACCTTACAGGGCCAGAAAGTTCCGGTTGGTACAGAGGACAGTGTCCTAGCTGTGCTACAAAGGAGGTCGGTGAAGGTGGACATACTAAGAATTCATTTTGTTTTAACATTGACGACGGAAGGATTGTCTGTCATAAGGGATGCCATATCTCAAACATCGCTGCGGCTCTTGGAGATGATTCTTGAATGATAATTAGCACTGGGGTAAACAATGGTTGGCCTAATAATGAGGTCATTATGCGATGGAGAGAACAGAATGAGTTAGGTAATTGGATTCGAAAGGAGAAGTTTATAGAAGACTTCTATCCCTATCTTTACATTAATCCTGAAAAGGCCAAGATAAAGAGCAAAAGGTTGCCAATAGATTCCTCTGTCTTAGCAGATTATATCGAACACGAATACTTTGGTGCCAAGGTTGAGAAGATAACAGGTGAAGTAACTGCCAATGACGAACCATTATGGAAGGTTCAGTTTAGTTCTCCGAACATGGTTAAGAAGTTCTGTCGAGAAATAAGCGGTACCTGTGAAGGAGATGTCCCTTACGAGGACCGTTACCTAGTTGATAACGTAGATTCGCTTCCAGAGTATGAACCTAGAAAGGTCTTTATTGACCTAGAGGCTCTACAATATAGCCGTCAAAGCGGTGGTCCTCAACAGATACGTAAGAATAAGGCCATATGGGCTGATTGGCAGATGATTAATGTAATAGGGTGTTATGATAACTATACCAATACATACGTATTATGGACACAGCACCCTGAATGTAGCGAACATTTACCTAGTTTGACCCACATTCGTAATCAAAAAATGATGAATTTCGATGATATAGACGTAGAAATACGTGATTTCCCTACCGAGACTGCAATGTTAAGCGACTTTGTCAAGTGGTTGGATGTTATCGATCCGGATATACTGCTTGCATGGGGTATGGGATTTTATGACCTTCCAACTCTAGTGGCTAGATTAGAGTCTACTGGGGTCGGTGCACACAAACTATCACCTTCTTCCCTTGGTAAGAACAGGTATGTCGACCCTACTCCTCACTGGACAGCCCACAAATACAAGTGGACTACCCAACCAATAAGAGGAAGAATCGTTGTTTCTCTCGATAGATTGTTCGAGAGAGTATATCGTGACTCTAAATCCACTAACCTTCCATCTAACAAGTTAGACATAGTTGGTCAGAAACTGTTTGGTAGGGGTAAGACTAAGTTTAGACCGGACTTCTATGACCAAAATTACCACGTATTTTTGGAAAACTACCTTTACTACAATTTTAGAGACGTGCTTCTCATGGTGGATATCGAAGAAAAGTACAACCTAATCAATGGACAGATGGCTTTGCAAAATTTAGCGGTGTGTAAATTCGACAGCACTTTCTATGGCTCCTCATATGCCCGTATGTATTTCATGCGTAAAGCAGATTTCAAGCAAAAGACAGGATGGTATGCCAAGAATGTTGAAAGCGACGACGACAAACTAACAGGTGCTATTGTCTTAGACCCTGAGGAACTTGGTTCTGTGGGCTTACACTCTAATGTGGCGATTTTAGATTTCGCTGGGCTGTATCCGTCGATAATGGTGGCAAAAAATGCAAGCCACGAAACCAAGGTTCGCCCTGGCGAAGAGAGTGATGACGATATAATGGGCGATGGATGCAGATTCAAGAGAGAGCCAATAGGACTTCTCCCTGCTTCTGTGCTTGAATTAGATGTATTGAGAGACGAATACAAGGAAAAGAGAGACAAAGCTGGTGAGGAGCAGGGTAAGACCTCCAACGAGTTCAGAAAATGGGACGATGCACAGAAGACTGTCAAGCGCCTCAGAGCTACATTCTACGGTTTGATGGCGTTTCAGGGATATAGTTGGGGCGATATGGATATCGCTAGGACAATTACAAAGGGTGGAAGAGACGCTCTCAACTCAATTATAACTGCTAGCGAGTCTTTGGGCTACAAAGTAATCTATGGGCATACAGATTCCATCTTTGTTTGTATGGGAGATGACCTTTCTACAGAGGAATGTGTTGAAAAAGCAAAGGAATTAGGAGTATATCTGACGAGTTTGATGCAAGAAGAGTTGCAATCAGATGCAATGGTTGTTGATTGTGAGATGTTAATGGATAGATTCTATCTTCCTAGGAGAAATAGATATGGGGGAAGAGTAGTTTGGATGCCAGAAGTGGGATTCAAGATTGCCGATGAGGCTATAGAGGATAGAATGAAGATTCAAGGGCTCGAAGCAAAGCATGCAAATACCTCTATTGTTGGTCGAAATGCACAATTGGGGGCATTATTTGACATTTGGGCAGATAAATCTCCCGAAGAAGTCAAGGCAGGGCTGATGAAACATATCGAAGAAGTCAGAACTGGTGTATATGATACCGCCGATTTGTTATCAAGGGCTAGATTAGGCAAATGGTTGCCGACCAAGAAAGGACTTTTGGCTACTTCAAGCATGATGGAAATGACTAGATTGGATAATCGTGGTAAGGAAGTCAAGATTGGTGGCAAATTTGTCAGGGATGAGATGGAAGTTACCTCGTTACACTATGGATATGGTGCTACAAACTCAGACGCAGACCCATATTCTAAAGGGGATAATGCTTCTTATGCCAATTTACTAGCAAATGGTCGGGCTGCAGCATGGCATAACATAGTTTTGGCTAATGATGAATACCAATCTTTAGACAAAGGTGACTCTTTCTACATGACTTTCCTGAAAAATGGTCCTACATGGATTCCTGAAGGCGGATATGCAGCGTTTCATGACCTAGAACAGATAGATAACTACGAAATAGACGTAGAAATGGTCATTGAAAAGCACATTATTAGCAAATTAGACCATATAATGTACGGTTTAGGTATGTCTAATGACGAATTACGCCCTCACCCTAAGAAATTAGTGATGGGTGACTTCTTTGAGTGAGTATTTTTGGCGTAAATGCATACTTTGTGGTTATTATCACCGTTGTAAACGATTGCAAAAGAACGTTAGTGGTAATTTAAGATACAGTTCTAGCTTAGGTTGTGCTATTTGCAATTACAGAGAGAAGAAAAGACTCTATTACAATCAACTACTTCTCGATCTGAACAACAAAGTTCACCGCAACGGCGAATGGATAGAGTCATCTAATGAGGCCGGAGTACGAAAAAGACTTTCTAGAACGATAGTTACCATGTATAAGGAGCTTGGACCGGTCACTGCAGAGGACTTATTCTATCGTGCATACGATAAATATTGGTATTCTAACTACTTCACTCAGGCTTCTCTCCAACCTTGATGTGAAATCTATCCCCATAGGTTAAACCTTGAAGACAAGTTCCACCAAAGAATGCGGCAATTTCTAATTGACCGATCCAAAGCATAATTAGAGAGATGGGCAAAGACCAAATCCAATGGTGTATATGATAGGCGTGTTCGATATTACTATGCCCAAAGCCCATGAATAAGCTCGGAACCTTTTGGTTAGGATAATTCGTCACTGACGAGAGCAGTCCGTCTGGCCTACCTGTTATGATTTCTGCCACGATTATTCCTAAAGAAAGGGCTAGAAACAAGGATAACACAGAATCACTCAGGAGCATAGTCGCCAATCTTAGGTATGGCACCCACAACTATCGATTCTGTGACCCCATCTATTGGATCTTCATTACCCATAGTGGCCCCACCAGTGATAATATCCGGGAGATATGACATCGACATGCCTCCTAAGATGCTAGGATTGTCCAATCCGCTTAATCCCCATGGTGCTAGAGACTTCACATAGCCATATTCTCCCATACAATCTACTATAGTACGTATATATCTCATATCATATTCCCCTATACCTTGTTCTGTTATATTCATTTGATAGTCTAACTCCTTGTAGAGGTTTGCTAGAGCAGCCTCCAATCCGAAATTCTTCTCTATCCACTGATGATTGTTAGTCTCTAATAGTGATAAATCTACCATTGATGGAAATACATCTACTATTGTATCTAACATACCCTCACTAGAAGATAGAATTTTGATTTTGTATCTTTCATCCTTATCAGGTTCGACGAGTTCTATGTTAGTCACATTGCCAATACCATTGTAATTAGTATTCATTATGAGTTCTTTAGCATAGAGGAAGACGCTCGGACTCGAACCTACTGCCTCAATGCCTATTTCAAAGGGAACTCCAGGCTGAATATATTCTGAAATTATTGTGAAAGTGAATAAACCGGCAGAACTTCCCTTGTCTAGGGCAGTTTTAACCTGTTTTATTACAACATTTGGCGATATCCGATAAGTGCCCATCGCAGAAAAGTCGAATTTTATTGCTATTTTGTTGTTTTCTGTGTCATAAGCGACCAATTTTATTATCTGACCTCCTTTAACCTCAGTTAAAAGTGCCATAACTAGCTCTGCATCTTCCTTAGTAGCCCCCTCTGCCATAGTTAGAAGAGTCTCTGGAGCGTAGTTAGTTTCCTTTCCAAGCTTCTTAGCCTCCTTAGTATATTCCAAAATCTGTCTAAGCCTATCTACTGACCCCTGAACAGACATCTTTCCGGCAAAGTGGAATGTTCTCAGTGCTGCTTGGGTGGCTGGTTCACCAATACAGGCACCTGCAGTAGCACCAATTGCCTCTCCATACCTACATAAACTGTCTTCGTAGTACGCATTCAACCTCAGAGCCATCTTTTTCACATTGGGTTTCGTCAATTCTCGTACCGATAACTTCTTTGTTACTTTGTCTTGTGTCGTTTGAGACACTATTTTGTCTACGTTTTCAGTGAAAGTAGTGATATCAGAACCTTTCTGACAATCGTGGCAAAAGTCAATTAGGTCTAAACCGTGCTTACATTCGAAGTCGTAGAAGTAAGGTTGCAGTGTTATCGAGTATCCCTTCGAATTAATCTTATCATCGTCCCCTCTAATATGGTAAGGAGCTAACCCATCGTCACCAACAAGTGGGGAGATGATTCTTCCTGTTCTCAAATTGACCACTTGCCTTCTCTGATTTACAACGCAAGATTCCAAAGCCTTGATCATTTTCCTCTCCAAGGCACCAGATTTCTGAATATTACCTTGACTCGACTCTGCACTAGACCTTCTTCCTGCTGTAGATGTAAGCCAATACTCATCTGGTTCCATGCCCTTAGAGTAATTTGACCTGATAAACCCTCTATGTTCAGGTCTTAGGCTCTTCTTCGGGTAATGAGGCAGTACTCTATCGGGGTTTATGCCCGAAGTGATTCTTTTTGACCCTAATCTGACCATTCCATATGCCCCTGCCATCTGCTGAATATTGAGGTCTTTACCCCGAGCTCCGGATCTGACTGCTATTTGCATAGGATTTCCACTCCCTTGATAATTTTCTATTGGTTTTAGGAGTGCATTTTCAAAATCTGAGGTAAATTTGAGTACCTCATCTTCGATATAATTCAGTGGATCTGATAATGCGGTCACTTTTTTCTCAGGAGTATGGGTTTCTACATACTGTTTCAACGTGCCATCGGCGAATGCCCTATCTATTTTCGTGATTTTTGCAATGCACTCAGTGTATAGTTGGTCAATAATTGGCTGTGCTTGTGGAGCTGAGACATCACTCGTACCCATTGTGTAGCCAATAACCCGATGTGCAGCAAACCCAAGCCGGGTTACCATCTCAATGAACTCTACTAACTTCGCTTGTCCTCCTTCGTATCCCTCATGATAGATGAATGAGGGTGCAATAGACGCCCCTCCTTCGCCGAAAGCTGCCTTCTCCAGGGTTCCAGCGATTAACTTTCCATCCTTTATGACTACATTCTCCTTGATTTTCTTGCCATTCTCTCTTTTGACGATAATTGAGCCGTCTTCCAAGATTACGGTCTTCGGAGTGCGTCCTGAAAACGATGCAGATACGTATTCGCAGTCTAAAACAGTGAATAAATGACTGAATAATGACCTACCACTATACCCAGGTTCGCCATTTCCAGTGACTGAATCAGGTTCTGGGAGTGATTCTATGGTTCTATATTGCTTTTCCTTGCCTCTTATCTCGCTAAAGACTTCTGAATAGCAGGATAGTGCTAAAGACTTAGAAACGAATGGATTTCCGTTCTCATTATAACCTAATTCTGTGTTTTCACTCCAAGTATTTGCCTTACTCATGTCAGTATAGGACAAAAGATAGAGGCCGCTTGTCTGATCCTGGTCTGTGGCAACAGTCAATTTACCATATCGTGCATGAATAATGTTCTTTGTTAGCAGCATTAGCTTCTCTGCCTCTTTCTTTGCAGGCTCAGATTGTACAAAATGTAACTTCATTGCATCTCCGTCATAGTCAGCGTTGAAGGGTATACATACTGTTGGGTTCATCCGAAGCGTTTTAGTGGGCACAATACGCACTCTAAGGGCCAAAACAGACTGTCTGTGTAGTGAAGGAGCACGATTGAACAACCCAATATCGCCATCTTTTATCTGAACTGATAAAACCATACCTGGTCGGAGTGATTCTATCTTCTGATCCATCCATTCCTTGTTATTAGGTCTATATAGCCCAGTCTCTTCATCAGTCAGGCGACCAGGATTTTTTGTAAGATGACTTCTACCATCATCAATACCGGCGTCAGTCAATCCAACTGCCATAGGATGTATATTATCTATTGTATTTTGCATATATCCTTTCATTTCCTTAATATTTTCCTTTGTAACTATGTGCGGATAATTTATGGCGTCTTTACCAGTCACTATTGATAATGGAACTCCTACTTCGTCAATTGCTAACATTGGGTCCGGACTAATTACTGAGTATGTAACAGATTCAACCGACTTAGACTGTAGATCTTTTCGCATTCTGCCGCCTTTACCTGCTAATCTATTCAATATACCATCATAAGAGGCTAGACTCTCACCACCTTGATAGCTGTACTTCACATTACTTCCTCCGGAACCAATAGTTTGATTATGATTGTTAATTATTCTACATACTGATAGGAATAACTCTCTTGTATAGTACTGTTCTCGGTCTGTTTTTTGTTGTCCTCGCCGTATCTCGTATATTCTTTCTGATTGATATACAACTTGCGAATAAAGATGCGTTAAGTCATCAATCTCTGTCTTACCATCACTTCTAACCTTCAATGGTCGTGATGTATTAGGCATTACGGGCAAATACTCGAAGAACATATGCTTAGGATGCGATGTAATAGGGTTAATCGCTAAGAAGTAACAATCCTCATCAGATATTTCTTTGAGTAATACGTGGGCTGCACCATAATCATACTCGCTGCGACCCGCTTTGTCTTTCATACCTAACTTGAATATACATTTTCTGTAACTGAATGTTATCTCTGGCGTAACTTCCTCACAATGTGGGCAAATTCTTCCAGATTTCTTGAAAGCCTCAAAGTAAGGTTTGAGTATATTTCTTATTCTGGCCCTAGAAGCATGGTTCTTACCACCATTTTCGAACTCTTGGAGAACGCTACTCATAGTTCCATCAATTATCTCTTGGGGTAGAACTACTCTGTGACAATAAATGCAAGTTTTGTTCAGTGCCTCCATAATGGGGTAAGTTGACTTGCCCTCGCGTGACCTTTCTCCGAGGAAAAGTAAGTTAGGGATAGGGATTGGAAGGTCAATGTGCCCGAAATGTCCATTGCAACTATTGCTATCTATCGTGCTGAGTGCCATTCTGCACGTCGGGCATTCTTCATCTTTTGCTAATGACCCCATTCTTGGGTCCATTGGACCATTTATTACGGCACTTGGGTTAGTTTCAGTCTCTTTCAAGACATCTGAAACAGTTACTTCCATTTCTGATAGCTGACGTATCTCCTCTGCTGTCATTATTTCCATATTGACTCCATCTATTACCATAGGTTCTTTGATGTTGACCATCCATCTACGCCAATCGCACCAGAACTTTACAGTATCTTCCTCGTATAGACGGCCTAAACGAATCGTTTCTTTGATTGGAACCTTAATTACTGCGCCATTGTATCCAGTTGGTACGAGTGATTTCCTTGTTTCTATCATATTTTTGATGGGTTCGGCGTAGGTTACTTCTATTATGAAATACGTGTCACTTGCTGCCCTGAGTCCTGCAGCATCTTCGTGATGTAGAAGGTATCTCACTGCCTCATATTGTTCCATTGGAACCCACTTAGACTTCAATCTGCCATTTGTCAGATCAAAATCGACAAAAGTGCCTGTCCCCATCCTTGGTGGCTCGTCGGGTCTGAGTATCTCGACCTCATCCGTATAGATCTCGTCTGGTTTTACGTACCAGAAGAATCGGTGGACCTCTTCCATATTCTCACTTTCTGATTAACTTGATAGTAACTCTATCGGTAATCAGATACTGAGGTTGGACAGATAACCCGGTTATAGGATCCATCTCAGCAACTTCTGGAATTTTTACAAGTGCCTGTGTAAGAAGGCCAAGATTTTTCTTGCTATTAACCCCCACCTGGAAATCCTTACTGAATTCCGATTCATTAGCCATAGTAGATTTCAACAACGTGGTTTTTCCGAACTTAGAGCGCGTAGAGAACGCGTTTGACGTCGCATTTGAGTTAATATGCCAAGTTACGCGGGCAGTAAGGGGTACTGCAGAGAAGATTTTGCCGTACTGTGAGAAAGATGAGTTTAATCCATAGTAAAACCCAGTAGCATTTGCAATGCCCTCTTCATTCCTGGGTAAGGTAATCACTATTTCGTCGCCCTCTACCATAATATTGTTCAGAGTCGATACGTCTAATGTCTTTGGAAACGTATTCTCTTGCTTATAACCAACGTTTAGCACTGCCATTGGTAGTTCGCCTGCATCGGTTATGGTCATCATAGTGACGTTATGTGATGGTAAACCAATTCCATCGAAGGGTGCGCCAAAGGAAACCCCCTGGCCTCCTAGTAAATAGTGATGTATCTTATTCTGCGCAATGAAATTTTGTCGGTGATTACTACGACTTCTAGCAGACAAGGTATTTGCTGCATCATTAAGTGCGGCTTGCTCCTTAGCTCTTTCGGCAAAGTTGACCATGATAGTCGCAGTGCGGTTTAGGAAATAAGTCTACCCCTGCGCATGATGATATGCTATATAGTCAGCCATATCGTTCATCGGGTGGTCAGAATGTCCTCTGACCCACTGGAATTGGACTTTACACGGGTAGGATTCTATCCTTTTGTTTATGTGTTTCTTAATCCGCTGTATGTTTTCGTTCGTTGTCAACACTTCGTCTTCTAAATGCTCTATTGATGCTAAACTATCGGAGCAAATCCTAAGTAAATCGCCTTCTTTTACTATCGGTTCTGCAATAAATAGACCTAATCTGATTGCGTGTAATTCTGCTAAGGTACAATCGTCGACTTCAGAAGTTCTTCCCATAGAAGTCATCAATCTATTGTCTGTAATATTAACTAGTATAGCTGCTAGACCAGAAGTAGCATAGTCATACTCCCCTATAGTAGAGGCATCTGTATAGCAATTATAGACAACCATAGAATCAATACGCCACTTTACGATAGTAAGAAACTTCCTTACCAGTCTTAGTACTTCTATTAATCTTAATAACGTCATTAACGTCTATTTCGATACCTTGCTCTATCAAAATTTGAATCGCTGCGTCACTTCGCTTGATTAATGGTAGTTCTTCTAGTGATATATTTATTGCTTTCAGTTCTCTTTTAGTTTGGGCTGGAGTCATCTTCTCGTGCTTGGGTGTGAAATTCCAAGCAAAAGTCATCATTCCAGCTCCCAATTATCCCAGTCGTCTTCAACCCACTCGTCTTCGTCTTCAACCCACTCGTCTTCGTCTTCTACTTCCGACTCCTTTGGGTTTTCTAAGACTTCTTCATCTTCTGAAGGGGCTGCTTCGGATTCTTTGTCCATATTTGGAGCATCGGTAGGCTCTTCTTCGTGTGCTGATACTTCTCCATCATCAGCATCGGGAGTACTATCGATGTCTTGACCTTCTTCTGAAGTTTCTTCGGATTCTTCAGGTTCATCGGGTACATCCTCGTCTTCCGGAAGGGGTTCTTCCTTTTCTGCTTCTTCCTCATCCCAGTCAGAATCATCTTCTTCAGAATCTTCTTCTTCGTCGTCTTCGTCGTCTTCGTCTTCTTCGTCTAGGGAATCCCAATCTAGTTCTTCCCAGTCCTCATCCCAGTCATCTTCTTCTTCTGGCATTACCATATCGGGGAGTTTCTTCTTTTCGTCTGTTGATTCTGGGTCTGGGTCTGAATCATCGCCGCCGAGTGAGACTATTTCGCCTAGTTCTACTAGGTCTAGTTTGTCATTCTTTTTCAAATCAAGCGCAGACAGAAAAGAGTCTAGTTTGTTATCAGCACTTTCTTCATGCATGGCCTCAATTGACAGTGTTAGCGTTACCTCGAACAGGTTCATAGTGTAGGGAGCCTTCCAAATATACTTAACCAATGCGGTTATAGTAAGTATTTTGAGGTAATCCATAGAGAAGCCCTTAAGTATCCTATAGGTTTCGGATTGACTGTGTCAGAGGAATCCGATAGAGAGGAGAGTTTCACGACTATCCGTATCCGTAGGAAAGACAAGGCAGATCTAGAGGAAATAGCTCTGCCAAGAGAAGCACTTTGGGCGACCGTAAAGAGACTGAAAGAGTCTTACATGGTCGATAGAATGAATAGAGGAACTAATAATGGAGACAATCCCGAAAGAAAATAAAGAACAGTGTCCTTGTTGCAAAGAATTCTTTGCTGATAGGGAAGTGCTAATTGCACATCTCCGTGCAGTGCATCCATATCATAGTCTAAATCCACGGCCTAAGATTGGAAGGAAGTTTCAAAGGATTGTAGGGCAACTTGAGAAGTGTTTCTATGCCCATCATAAGAAGAATATCGAAGTTCTAACAGTCACTCAGATCGAATCTTGGTTGAAGTATAACACCAAAGCAGGTCTCGCCAAGCAACGTATATCCAGTCTACTAAGGAGAAGACCACAGTTTCAGATGCACCGGAAAGCTAGAAGGATAAACACCAACGAAATAGAGACATGGTGGTCTCTTGGAGAGGTCAAAGATGACATAGATTACTCCGGATATGCCCGTTGGGTTGACACAACTACCCACGAAAGGCTCAATTGACACATACCGGTATTTCTCGGAACGTAATTATATTGGAGGGGGAGATAGTATGACAAATGTACAAACAACCACGTGCCGCAGATGCGGCGGAAACCTACATATGACCACTGTTAGCAGTGGCCGAGAGTACGAGAAGTGCGCAGATTGCCACTTTCAGTACCCGGTCACTTCGCTGATTACAGTGTGATCTTGTATGGACAGAATTACGTAACCCCATCGTCAGACCGTAGCAGGGTGTCTGGCGGTGGGTAACACCCCCTCTTTACCTGCAATAGATAGTTATGAAATACGATACAAAAATAAAATTATGCGCAACAGGAAGTACGATGATTACAATTTGGGTCCTAGAGATCCTTGCTGTAGCAATTGCACTATTCCTGTGTGACAATCTTAAATTGGCGGCACTGATCGGACTGACCGTATTATTCACTGGAATAATATATCTGTACGAAATCATTTACGCATACCTAAGGGTATGGGAGCGCCTAATACCACATCGCTGATGTGGCGACAATAACTGAACGCGGTTAGCAGTAATACCGGCCCCCATAAGGGCGAAAACTGCTATAGTTGCAACATACCGGTATAGCCGGCAACGTAACTATATTGAAGGGGGGATGGCACAGACCACATCCCCTTTCACCAGATAAAGGCATTATAAGATGCCGCAGCCCTTCATTGGGCTGCAACCTGTGTTTTCTGCGTCAGCGGACTTCATTGCGGGCTTCGGCCCGATTCACAGGATTCCAGTTGATGCCCCTTTCGGGGCATTAACTAAAAAACTCTATCATCCCTGTATGATCCGAGTTAAACTAAGGCCGTGAGTAGCAAATTTCCATTAAGGAGGGGTGAACGGCGTGGAAACACGCAGTTGAACTACGGCAAGTAATGTAAGATTAAAAACAGAAACGCGAGTACCTTTCCAATTTATTGGAAAGTGAGCTTATACGTACAGTCATTCAACCAGCTAAACGCTTCAAGGCGTAGGTGGGATTGTATGAGGAACCTCGTGTGGCCTTAGTTTAACGTTTGAGGTAAATACACACTCCAGCTCAAAAGGTTGGTTTTAGATAAAGACCTGAACATAGTGCAGTCAGGCGATAACCAAACGCACTACCTTGAGCAGACCATTATTTGGTCTGACTTAGGGAAAATGAAACCACCGGAGGAAGGGAAAGAGCAAGAATCAGATTCTGCTTCCCGCCTCCCAATGGTTACTAGAAATGACTCTAACAGAGACAGAAAAACTAACTGCAACGCTAGCGACACAAATGCTTGTAGGATACATGGCCCTCTATAGGGCTCCTTCAGCATACTTGAATCAAAGTATCGCAGATGCGAAAAAGATAATCGAACTAAGCCGCGAACCAAAGCCAGAGACGAAGCCCGCAACACGGACCCGAATCAGGCAATGGCCAAGCGACTAGAGATGATCTAAGCAACAATACGTAAGCCACGTGGTGGGTAAATCTCACTGCGATGGCAACACGTTTTAGATAGAATAGCCTCCCCTCCAAGGGAGGAAGTTTTATCCGGATATCTTTTCGGATGAACGCTTTTCAGACCTTCATAAGTTTGGATTGAGATGGGACTACCAATCCTATCAGATAGACCCCTATGGGGTTATTAGAGAGAATATTATGAGTAATTTAAAAATAATTCGTAAAGTAAAAACAAGAGAAGAACTGATGAACGCATTAGTGACAGGAGACAAAGTAATTATTGTTCCGAACTACCCTAACGAACAGATGACTGGAACTATCGAGTCAGTACAAAGGGAAGACGGATCAGGCTACAGTTTCAATGTCGAAATATATGTAAACAACAGCAGAATGGAAAGAACAAGAATGGCTACAGGAGTAATGTATACTCCTAGCCATATACTAAAAACTGTTTACATCAGATTCCCAAGTCGAACAAGACTTGGTGCATAAACTCCGGGTGAGACCGACAAAAACTCGATAGGGCCGTTACTAAGAAACAACGGATATTTCAACACAAGCACACGCGCCGTCTCGATGAATTCGGTAGTTAAGAGCAGTGTTGATAATAGATAGATTATCTTTCCTTTATTGGGAAGACGATTTATCCGGATATCTTTCCGGATAAACGCTTTCGATGTCTTCACGGACGTTGATTGAGATAGGATCACCAATCCTATTAGATAGATATTAGATGCTATTATCATAGCGTCTGCCGAGAGAGGACAAAACAAAACTGCTATGGAGGTGCACAACACCTACCCCGGCGGTTTCTCTATGACCGGCTAAGATTCGTGGGCTTTGTCGCCGCGAGTTGATGACGCTATGACTGACAGATGTTTGAGGACCAGCCGCATGAGATCGGCCCCTCTATCCCGGTTAGGGAACAAACATCACCATCTCAGGCGATTGAGAGACTTAAGCTATGCAAGCTCAAGACTTTTGGTCAAGGAAGGGAAGGGAAGAAACATTTTGCATCCGGGAATTCAATCCTGGATGCTTTAGTAGATGAGGATTAGGAAACCAACAACGATGAAAACAAAGAGACGAGATTGAGACGTAAGAGACTGCCACACCTAGTGCGGCGAAGAGCCCTGCTAATGATTCGATTTGACCCGACACGACCCTGTCGGGCATCAACCAGATAGAAGTGAACGATCACTGTATCGCCGTGAGCGGCGGCAATCCGCTTAAAGACCTCTTAGAGGCATGGTTACAGGTGACAATCCTGTGCACAAATACCATTGCAAAATTTGTGAGGCACTGCCTGAAGGTCCCCCATAACCCGATGGTAGTAAAGGGACACTCAATATGACGAAGAAGGATCGGCCCTACTGTGGGTACGTAACTTCGCGCTGCGGCGAATAATTCTGAGAGTGTCCCTGCTGCCTATAGCAAAAATATAAGGCATCATGAGAGAAATCTTGTGGTGCCTTATATTTTTTTAGTCGCGGAATGTTTATCCTTTACGAAGGATGAAGTGCAAGAATTCAACACTCTTGTCACGGACGCCGCATTGTTGACTCTAAGAAACATACAGGAGTCGATATTAGATGGACGCTACAGTAAATCGAAGAGATGCAGATGGCAAACTTGAGGTTTGCTGTCCTAACTGTAAGAATTGGTATCACCCAGCTCTCGGAGAAAGAACTCCTTCCGGTAATATTCCGGAGGGTGGCTCTGTGACTGAGAAAGAACAACTCATGACCGGACTCTGCTCCGATGCTTGCTGGGACCAATTTCTTGGGTTTTGAATCTAACTGCCGGTGATGTACCGGACCTGGACGTGAGGGACATAACGTAAATAGATGACCAATAGTAATTGGCAGAACTGGAAGAAAGGTAAGATATCGGAAGATGTCTACAAGTTCTTGAACCTCGCTCACCATGTGAGACAAGGCAGGTCGAAGACCATGACTCTGAAGCAATCGGAGGCGTGGACTAAGGCCAAGGTCTTGTCCGGTGAGACGACTATCAAGTCCTTTATTGCCGACAACAGTTCTACGGCTCAAAGTGAGTGACAGGTTGACAACTGTCGGGTGTGGTCCCTACCACATAATTCAAAGGGACACTAGATGAATGGAAAAGATATTGACAAATGGTCAGAAAAGCACGTCGGAAGCCTAGCATTGACGAGAACCCTAGTAGGGTTCCTCAATGTGGCCTTGAGTACCTTAGTGGTGTTCAAGATATTCGGCGTAATCTGACTTAATAATTAATGGGTCCATAGCTTAGTCAGGTAGAGCGTCCGGCTCTTAACCGGAAGGCCGCAGGTTCGAACCCTGCTGGACTCGCCATTCATTAGATAGTTATGGGAAGTTACCCAGGAAAAAGTCGGCACAATGAGCGAGAGTTCGTTAAGAACCAAGCAAGAAATGACCGCCGAATGGAAGCCAAAGAAGAAATCAATGATCAACTCAGAGAGTTGAAACGACGTAAACCAAAGACCCCCAAAGGGGGCACTTTGGTTATTAGAACAACATGAGTATTAAGAAATTAAATGATGACCAATTGGTCAAGAAGTATGAAAAGTTACTGGACGAAAGGCTAGGGCTAAGTCGCGAAATTAAGCAAGCGAAGTTAGCAATAGAAGATCGTATAGTAAAGTCAGAAAGTAAGGAGATAATCACGCGAACAAAGCGGGTTTCGATCCAATACATTACTGGAGACCGTATGAGACCAATTAAGGAATTGGAAACAGAATTCGGCGAAGTGTGGATAGACGTGAACCGTCGCCGCCTTCAGAAGACTGTTGAATCCAAGAAATTAAAAATCGAGCCGATAGAATAGGCTCTTATGTAATATATCTCTAAGTAGTATACTTAGGATAATTAGATGATAAACGACGAAAAAGTATTCACCGAAACAGATATCGGTGACACTATAACCGTAACAACCTCAGAAGGGACATATATCGAACAAGCAATTGTGACGACATATTGTCAGTTTTGTGGTGAACAAATGATAGGTACGATCCGAGCAGCAGGTGGCTTTTTAGCAGCACATGATATATATCATAAGGCTGAAACACCTCTGGCACAAATGGAAAGTATGAGATAATCGGGCCACTGCCTGACTCACACTATCATAAGAACAAGAGCCAAAGTCCTCTTCGGGGGCGCTTTGGTTACTAGATGACAGAGAATGCAAGAGTCAATAGACTCATAAAACAAGAAGCCAAACTGATGACGAAGAGATATCCAAACTCTCCGATGCCAGGAAGGGCTTTACACTTGAAAAGCGTAATGAAAGTTCAGCATGGACAAGATTGTTCATATACTGAATGCATTAACGCCCTCACGGACGTGAGGAAGAGTGAGTGATACAATAAGTATTAAATGCCAATGTGGACAGACAAATTCCGTATGGCTACCAAATAAAAATCATTCCAAAGTCAATGACCCACGGTTCGCAGTATGCAGATTATGTGGACAATCATTTGACGAAGAAGAATGATATTAGATGATGAAACAAGAAGTATCCCAAGATTTTTGGGACAATTTATTGCTTAAACTACGAAGACTAAACGCCCAACTCAAAGCGATACCAAAGCCTGCAAAGACTATGGATGAACGCAGGGTGACAGCACTTCTGGCTAAAGCGAAAGAAAAGGATGAAAAACTCAAGGGACGAGATTGCCGAAAGGGCAAACTCCGCCATGGTGGAGTACCCCATAATGAGTTCATCGAAAATCAAATGGCACTTGATGAGGAGAAGTATAACTCTCCAGCATACAAGGCCATTGTTTCTGGCGTTTGGGATAAAGGAATGCCCAAACCGGCCAGTTTCATAGCCTCCTCGGAAGAGGAGTGACCGTGTTTGCCCCACGATAAACGGGCTAATTAGATGACAAGCAACATGATAATTGTAACAACGCAAAAAGACGGCACTGAGAGAGTCTCGAATATTGTCCTAGACAAGATCGAGGCATGGCAGAGAGACGGAGAGAGGTTAAACATCTTCGTCGGTATGCATATCTTCTCGGTCAGCCGAGACATCGACAACGTCTGGGGAAAGCTGGTTGCTCACTTCGGTGACAACTAAGCACCCCAGGCGTATATTAGTAAGAGGAAAAATACCGGTATTAGAACGAAAGTAAAACATACCGGTATCTCTGACAACGTAATAATAATGTAGGGGGAGGAAGGAGACAAAAAACCAACAAGTTTTATGCACCCATATAGAACTAGATATACCTCCCCCTGCAACTAACCAAATAGGTTACTAGAATTAGGTAGAAATTATTCCCTTCACAGGGATGAAGTTTTATCCGGAATCTTCTATACTTTCGATTCTAAATCCGAAGTATAGTTTACGGATAACGCTTTTCATATCTTCACGGATGTGGATTGAGATGGGCCTTCCAAGCCTATCAGGAAGAGACGGGGGCATTAGTTGTAACAAACTGATGCCCCTTATTTTTTTACTAGATGAGTACTACGAAAAGTACAGCAACAAGTATGGCGAACAGTTTAGTCGCCTTGAAGAAAGTGTATAAGAATCAGCCGGTGAAATTCGCTGGCGGTCTTACATTGAATATAGATACAGGTAAATGTAAATTTTAACTATATATTACTATGTATATATTCATAACTATATGCTATTAGGAGAGAACATGACAACCGATAATGATAGTGCGGATAGAACCGTACCAATAAAAAGAAAATCGACAAAGCACCAGGGGAAGCAATTCCAACTAGTGCAACTACCGGATGCACTCAAATTCATAGACGGAATTGAGGAGGCAATTGGAAAGAAAGGACAGAAAGATCTAGTAAGGGCTTTGAACAACCTGAAACTAGTTGAAGGGAGTAAGACCCCTATACTTGTGGTGCCAAAGGGAACACTCCCTCGCCACAGAGGCAGAGATGCTAAGAATATCGCTTTCGAACTTTTTGTACCCGCTAGCCGGGTGCCCAACTGCATCGAGCTATCCAAGTCATTTGCAGCCATGCCACATATGCTTTCCGGAGAATTCCTCCGGCAGGCATTTAGTTATGGCGGATATGCTGCAAACCCAAGTCTGGTGATTGACACGATGCAAATCTTGATGACCACTGGTCATATAGATCAATCAGACTTCAATACAGTATTCGACAACGTACACCCATTCAAGTTAGTGGAGTGGACGGCTGACGAAGATTACAAAGCAGATTGCATGAAAGCATTCATGTCAATGAGCAACAACCAACTTCCAAAGTACCCGCCTAAGAGCGAGAGGACACAGGAAGACGCAGAAGCTTGGTTTCTAACCAAGCCACAGGAAGTCCTAGTTAAGACCTGGGGCGGAGAGATTAAGGCTAACGGCAAGACATTCAAAACGTCTTTTGCCGTTGAAAAAGCCATCCTACCACCTGACCACGAGGGTCGTACGCGATACCACGTTGGGAACAGGAGCAGGGGCGACCAGCCACTACGATCTCAATTCCTTAAGCTACCTGGTTGGAGCAACAAATACCCTATCCACAAGAGAGGGCGCAGAAGCAATGTTCGCGACTGGGCCTTTGCCAAGATGGGATCTGCACTACGTAAGCGAATCAAGACTGGCCAGGTTAAACCTGCTGCCACATTCGAAGATGTTTACGGTAAGGACGTAATGCAAAGACTGTTAGACGGCGAAACTTTTACTCTCTGAGAGTGAAGTGACACCGGAACTTAAAGGGACGTAGGCTCAAGGGTCTACGTCCCCCAATTAGATATATTAAAACCAAGGCTCTCAGCGTATGCGATTAACACCCGTACACGCTGGGAGCCTTATTTTTTTAATCACTAGAACCGAAAGGTAAAATGGAGAAATAGTTATGTCACATATGATGAAAGGCAAAACCAGCTTAACTGTTGAAAACAGTGACTGCATTGAAGAAGCGTTGAAAGAGGCCATGCCTCAAGCAACAATTCTGACGAACGAGATAGCACAAATTGCGCGTAGACCTACGTGTGATTATGTTATCAGGAGACCAGGACAATACGACATTGGTCTGAAAGCGAAGGAAGATGGAACGTACGATATCCTGGGTTACAACCCAGGGTACGGCGATTCGTCTAAGATCCAGAAGATAATGTCACCTGTCTATACCTCCTATGTTAAAGGTGTAGTTAACAAGGCTCTGAAAATGAACCCACAGTTAGCTGGAATGACGATGAAAGGCGAGGTAAAAGACGTCGAAATAATGAAGGACGGCAAAAAGAAGAAGATGAAGCACATCCGCCTAGTAGGTGGGTTTGCTGGTGGATCCAAGAAGGGATCCAAATCGGGGAGTTGGGTTTAATGGCCCGAGTCATCGACATCCACTTCGACCCGGAAACGGGTGAAATGACAGTTAAGGTTGATGGTCTACCAGACCAACAATGCACTGATCTGACCAAGTTGTTACAAAAGCAACTTGGAATGACCGATGCTAAAGTAACCAAAACTTCTGTCCAGTACGAAGGCGACGGGCAAACCGGCGGCGAATCCGTACACCGAGGTTGAGACTTAGTTCTCGCCTATTAGTGGAGAAAACACAAAACCGTGATAATTTGTAGAAGCGAATTGATCACTTGTCCGAGAGTAGATTTCGGGTGTTATGTGCAAAACGAACAGGGGTCACATCCTGTTCCGGCAGCTTACTCTCGACAGATTGTCAGGGTCTTCACACCGCGGAGTATGTAGGAAAGTCAAACTGGTCCCAATAGTTCGCTACTGTTGGATCGCCAAATTAGTAGGCCGCGACCTACGAGACGAACCTGCATGCTCCCACTAGATTAGATAGATGTGGATTAAGATGATATTACACCGAGGTAAGAACCTATGACGTTCCAGTACCATCGATGTAACCTTAAACACGTTAAACACGCTGTGAGTGAATAGATAAAACTGTAGGCTACGCCTACAACTAAAACACCATTCACCCACATTAAAAACAGCAAGAAAGGCCGGTTCCATTCGATGGTACTGGCTTTGAAAACAAAGGATTTGTCTATATATCATTCAAACGATACGTATGACATACAACGAGAAACATTGTACAATGGAATCATAATATACACGTCGACTAGTTTAGACGACGTCACTGTGGGTATACAGTACCCAATTATGGTCTCATGTCAAACAAAACCAATCTAAAAGATGGTTTACATGACGTAATTATCGGAAGTTATAGTTGCAAAGGAATCTCAACCACCCTCCTGGACCACGTCTAGGAGCGGATGTGTTAGGTTCTTAGAGAGATAGTAACTCTGTAGAAGACTCTACGACCACTATCAGGACATAAAACAACTTACAACTGCATCTTTACTCTGGCTGTCATCACAACTGGTGACAACAATACTGCTATTGGTCATTAAGAATGACCAGGTACATGGCAGCAGCCAAGTGAAGATGCACTAAATGGCAACAGCAAAACATCGAAAGATGCTTTCCAAGAGACGCACCTGTGTTCACACAGGTCGTTGCAGCTCTTTGACAACGGAAGATAAAACTCCCAGGTGCTGTCCAACCATCGATAAATACCTAATCAGAAAGATAAGAAAGACTTTCTAGAAAACAATAGTACTCTACCGTTGCAAGTAGTTGAATGAATTCGCGATGATGTCCCACAACGACACTTCGTGGTAGAATTCACTGACATGCAACGGCGCACTGGAATCCAACGAAAAGGATTCCTGGCGCACCTAAAATTAATGAACCATCACCGGTTCGCTGTACTATGGCCACAATATTCAGTACTTTCACTACATTAATTGCAAACGAACTATACAACGTTCATGCAAATGAAACTGTGACACTGAACGAGTGCCAAGAAGAAACTGACCTCCGGATTTACCCAGAGGTAAGTTGCGAAAACGCGTGCCATTTTCCTGTCAGCATGACAGTGAAGAGTGCACTATACATCAAGCCACTATAAAATAGTGGAAAGTAAATTTCATATGACAATAATGACAAGATGACAAGTAACCCACCGGTTAACATCGATGAAAGAAACTTCGAAACTTCAACCTGAAGAGAACTTATAGTATCCTCAGGCGCAATAACACGTGGTTCTACATAAAGAGCCATGGAAAGAAAAGAGATTAATCGCGAAAGCGATTAGCATTGGAAACCAATACCGTACTCTCCCTTACGCCAAACACCATGGAAGTAAGTCTTAGAGAGACGGACGACAGATATCCACTCAGTGGATGTCTTACACTGACTCTACAAAGTCTCGTGTATATCCAAAAGCAACTCCTGCCTAGAAAAGAGCAGGACCTCCTTTCTCCACAGAAGTGCCACTGGACTCCCTAGTAGATTGCACTGTAGACATAACCTAACGGTTACCTGCAGCCATCTAAAAGGAAGTTACCGTGCAGTACGCTCCTTGTTTCTACAAAACCGTAGAATCAGGGCGGACCAAATGGCATGCTAGGGCTCGATGAACTCGAGCCAAGGCGGCCCTTTACATGCATAAGAAGAAAAGAAGTCTTGGACAGATAAAGTGTATGACAACAAGATGTCCCCTTACCACACTATTCTACTGAATAGCCCAGGGACAACTTACATTACACCTGAACAAGTAAACAATATGGATTTACTATGGGAATCACTGATTTAATCAGAAATATCACTGGCTGTTAGATGAAAGCAACCCGGCTTGAGAAATCAAGTGCAGGGAAGTTGCTAGCATTTTTAACACCCACTTCCCAACATCTATCACCAGAGGAGTTAAAAAAAATGAACAACGAACTTAAACAAGAATTAAGAGCAACAGTTGGAGCAGCAATACCAGCACTAGCGATTTACTCGCAGGAGACTGACCAGATCATCAAGGATGTTCTGCAGTACTCCTTTAGTGCCGGTGCAGACCACCAAACTGGAACCGTAGCACGCGTACTCGTATGGAGAGTGGGCGTTGGTTTCGAGGAGTGGGCAGCTTACAAAGACATAGGGCAGAACGAAGATGAACGTATAATGACGCACATGACAGAGAACACCGCTTCCGTAGATTATCGGAAGACCGGCGTAATCGAGTGCACCGAGGATGATTTCCCCGGAGCACAGGTGCCATTCGCAGTCGACTTTATGACGAATTATGATGCTGAGGCCGAAGGCCACAGAGTAGTATTCGTTCTAAGAGACTGGAACGAATTCATCGGCGCTATGGGCAATGAGCACATTGACCTACAACTAATGCTTTTTGAACAAGCAATCGAAGGTAACCAAAAGACAGTTTTAATGCTGTCACCTTCAAGATGGACTGAGGAAGATATTCCTGATCAATTGAAAGCCTATATTAGGATTACAAACTATCCCCTGCCGGACAAGGTAGGTAGGATGCTACAGATCAGGCAAGAACTGGGTAACTATGTGCGAAACACAAATTTACCTAACACTTTCCGAGAAAACATGCTTAAGATTGGTGACGACGACATCGAGAATCTAGCCGACGCTTGCGCCGGAATGACTCGATTGCAGATACAGGATACTCTAACGATGTCCGCTGCACTTCACCATGACTGGAAAATAAGTTTCGTTTTGGATGAAAAGAGAAAGGCAGTAGAGCGAGCGGGTTTCACCCTGATTCGTCCTGCTACTGGTTTCGAGAACATCGGTGGACTCACGCCTCTAAAGCGTTGGATCAAACTGATTTCACGAAGGTTTACTCAGGCTGCGAGAGATTACGGTTTTATCCGTAACATTCGTGGTCTGCTTATGGCCGGCGTTCCTGGCTGCGGTAAGACTGCAGTTGCGAAGGCAATGGCTAACGAAATGAACATGAACATACTAATGGTTGAAGCACCAAATCTGAAGGGTTCGCTGGTTGGCGAATCTGAGGCTAAAGTGCACAGACTGTTGGAGATTGCTAAGGCAGCTGCTCCGCTTATCGTCTTTGTTGACGAGGCAGAGAAGTTGCTTGGTAAGTCAGAAGGGGTCCACGATGGCGGCGCACACGATGCCGTCCTTGGACAATTTCTAACATTCATGCAGGAAGATGACTCAGGAGTGATGTTCGTCTTTACGGCGAACAACATGAACAAGTTCTCCCCTGAATTAGTAGACCGCTTTGAGGGTCGATTCTTTATCGACCTACCAGAGCCTGAAGAGCGTGAGGAGATTATTAAAATCCACCTGCGCCTCAGAAGCCAAGATGTCGAAGAATTCGACGTCTCTGACCTCGTCAAGAAGACTGCAAAGTTCTCTGGACGTAACATCGAAGACGGAATTGAAGAAGCAATGACTATATCCTTTAGCGAGGAACGTCCACTTGAGATGCGAGATCTGATCGAAGTATTCGACGTACTGGTTCCAACCAGTAAGACGAAGAAAGATGAAATTGAGCACATGAGGTCATTCGTAGAGAATGGCAGCATGAGAAAGGCAAATAACGAGGTAGTACGGGACTCTAAGTCCAAGAAGACTCGTTTGTCTAACCTTCGTGAGTTTTAACTGGGTGACCGCACTGCGATCCCCATATTAGAGGAGAAATTAAAATGGCAAAAGAATTCATAAGAGAAGGATTAAACTTTAATGGAAGAAACGATGTCTTTTACTTGACTGATTATTTTGCAGTCCTGAATTATTACAGGGCGCTTAAAATTGAAGTAGAAGAAAGCAAAGAGGTACCACCTCTTATTCCAAAGAATGATTTCTCAGAGATACCACAGGAAGTTGCAGAAGAACTGGATGATGTCATTAACGGCATACTAATGCAGTTCGAGACGGTTGACCCAAGCAAGAACTCAGACCCGATTGCTACGATAGTAGCCGGGGACCTGAATATGTTTGGATTCATCATGCACGACCCGCTACTGAAGAAAGCCATTGGCAATGTAGCGATTGAGATATTTATGAGAGATGCTAAAATTACAGAGGAAGAAGCATATGACAGAGCAATTGATATGCTGCCAGAATTTATGGCAGACTTTGAAGATTTTCTAAGTGACGTTACTCAGTTTTCTATGAAACAGATAATGCACCAAGGAATGAAGCATGGAATTGGTCTTACAGAAGTGAGGGAGTCTATGACTCCTAAGGTTGCTTCAATAGGATGGAAGGGAATTAAACTCCACTTCGATACACCCTATGCTTCCTCAAAAAAGAAGGACGATAAGAATTCGTCTGACGACAATACTGAAGGTATGTTCGGATGAACATACTGCCGGTAATTAGGAGATAGATTATGCCAGAAATTTTAATAAAATTTACACCTGAAGAATGGAATGATCTTGTGGAGGCCAACGACCCACTAGTTGAAAGTCTGATTTCACACATTGATGAAAGAGATGTGCGAGTCAACAATGACTATACAATTAAACTAAAGGTCGGTGGCAAGAAAGTGAAAATACTTTCGCCCCGCGAGAGAGCAAAACGAGATGAAGATGATGAGGCTGCTGCCGTAAGGCAGAAAACCAAAGCACTTCAAGATGAGAAGGACCTCAAAGAGGACAGAGAACTAATAGCCAAATTATGGGCTAAGAGTTACTCCCTAAAGGAAGTATATCAAAACTTGAGAGACATGAATGCCGCAGGCCCTATTAGTAAGAAAAGGGACGCGGTATTCGCACTCAATAATGATAAAAAGTTCCTAAAGGACTTCGAATTGAATACCCTGCCTACAGAGCTTGAAAGCTTCGTTGCGACTAAGAAGGCTCTAAAGCCTAAAGTACTTAGTCAATTGGGTATCATTTTCACACAGATGATCCACAACGAAGAAGAGGGCCATCTCAAATTTAGCGATTTTGAAGGTCGCTCTACACTTCAAAGTATAATGACAGGTATTGCTGACGGAAAGGAAATTAACGAGGAAGAATATGCGCCTAAGGTGCAATCAATAATTATGGACTTCTTTGAGTCCAAGATTGATATATGTAAGGAATCAGGATCACTGGTTCCTGAAGTATATATTATGCCCGGAAATCCCCCTACCGAAGTAATATTTACGTTGGACTTCATGAAGATGTTCCAACACGAACTGTGATACTATCATGGTTCTATTAGGAAGAGTAACTACCGAGGTCGAAAGACCAATGACGTACCGCGAGAACTAGCTTACAGATACACACATGTCCATGCGTTTCAGCTAACATACCAAGAACAAGTAGATATCCTCTAGATAATAGAGTGAGTCAGATTCGTATGGTGTGTTAGACGATACGCAAGGAGATGTGACATATCTGTAAGCTAGTTTCACGGTTTTGCTAAACACGGCTAAAGTACAGTCAAACCAAAGGCTCTTAACAGGCGTCTTAAACCCTTTATCAGGATTCCTAGGTTCACAATAAATGAGCGGAAGGAATGTCACACATACGTGTGAGATGTCCTGATAAAGGGTTCAAGTACCCTGTTCACGTGCGAGCCAGAAATTGGCATGACTATATCCCTTAAGAACAAAGGGACTGTGTTTCCGCTTACGCGGCGCAAAAAAAATAGACCCTTCCACTAGGAGATAAAAATGACAAAGAAAATATATTCAATCGCACCCAGTTTCGACTGTAAGTTGAGCTGTGAAGGGTGCTATTTGACTACTGATGTCACAAAGGAAATGAGAAGCGCAGTAAAGTCTGAGACTTACTTCATGCGTTCCATAGAAAGTGCCAAGGCGGCAGGATATACCGAGTTCGCGATAACTTGGAATCCTTTCCCTGGAGCCTTCGATGAGATGAAGAAGTATGTCCTTTATGCCAAGTCACTTGGCATGGATACTAGTGTAACCACTGTTCTACAGTGCTTACCTGAAGCCGATGCTGAATTTATCGACAATATAGATATCATTACGATATCTGTTGATGATATGCGATTCAAGAATCTATATGAATTCAAACAAGGACACCGTGCTACTTTGCACGCCTTAGGCGACAAAGATATAGACTTGAGAAGTTTTGTATTCAATTACAATCTATTGTGGACACCAGGAGTTTTCAAGTGGCTGTATGAAGATACGGCTACATTCAAAGATGTTATGGACGGGATTACGTATCCCAATACCATTCAGCATCTTATATACAAGCCACTCTCGATTTACGAGAGTGAAGAGTGGTTTTGGCAAAACTATCAACGTGTATTCATGGATTATCCGTGGATAAACATTGCAGGCGACGGTAATAAGTTCATAGGCGATATAGCCTTGAATAACCTCATGGGAGTTAACAACTGCCCTGGAGAGGACTACCAAATGATTGATGTTGACCCTATGGGTTTCATCAGACGTTGCCCGGAGAACCCTGACGCATATGACGGTACTACTATCTCGAAGTTAGTGCCGTTCTTAGTGGACGGTACTCCATGCCAAACAGACTCATGCAACTGCATCAGAAATTGATGCTATTAGAGGAGAGGGACACATTTAACAAACTTTGTTGGTTTCTTGTTATATTGTCTCTTTGTCTGGGTTTCTATCCGTTTCGGATAGGAAGTCAGAAATCATCGTGGGCCAATCTTACAGACGGAAATTACCGGCTACCAAGATTGGACCAGGTGTCCCTCTTCTCAACAAGAAGAGACACCAACCAACATTAGGGAGAGAAACACTGAGGTACAACCAATGACGTTACGTCTTCTTGGTCTAGACTATTGTAAGTGTCTATTTCAGCTTGCTGCTGAAAAGACGCAAACCTGCTTACGCATAACGGTTTACTACACCGTACTGACGAGCAGCACGCCAACAGTCCTACGCACTGAAATTCAGTGCTACGACCAAGAGACGTCTCAGACAGACACATCGCTACACTGGACCAGCGTCTACGGTAGCTTGTTTAGGCACCCCGAACGACTGAATACCAACTGCAGAGTTGGCGTGCTTGTTCGATGCACTAAGCTTGAGGACATACGTCCTCTACGACTGTCTGAGAAATTTAGAATTTCCCACTAGGATGAGAGTATATTATACACCACCGAGGCAATAGCCTATGACGTATTGGTGACATTGACGCAACTATTCAGTTGCTTCGAACTACAGCAATGACTGCTTTGTTCGACACGCTGAAACAAGTTTCCCAAGATTACATGAAGCCAAGGTCTACGACTCAAAATCGGAGATTTCGATCTTCATTGACCCTTGGTTGCTAAAGTCACCAGTGACACCCGAGTACGACTACCGGCGATAAACGCCTAGTCTAAGCCGACACCCTGGATTCTCCAGGGCTTGCTGACTACCACAGGAAATTCCTGTGCCAGATCCTCTGATGTCACACCCATAGTAATACCTCATCCACTAGAGAAGATAATTAATACCGAGACCGTAAGGTCAATGACGTACGCAACAAAGCGGCATATAGCATTTAGGTGACCGACACATGATTCAGATGAGCATAGCGCTAGATCTGGCTTCAACACATGTCTGTTACCTAAACCCTATATGCCTACTTTGTTGCAGAGATAGTAGACATTAATACCCTATTGACTGGTTAAAAAAACCTTCAAATTGGACCAAAAATGAAGAAACTAATCTCACAATTTTGATTTCGTCAGTTTGAGACTAGAACTCACAGCGCCTTTGCAGGCTTGTGGTTAGTCTAGTTGAATTCGCGTTACACCGTGCCTTTCAAATCGCCTTCAGAGATGCCAGCACATAAAGTGCTAGGATCAGCTGCTACGCAGCGACCTGCTTAGGCTCAAGTGAAAGTCACGGTGTAATCGAATGCAACTTTTAAGTCAAATGCTAGATGCCTATGAAGAACATTGTAGGCAAATAACGAAATCAAAATTTGGACTACTTCTCACCAGATGAGTGACAATACATCAATATTTGTAAGATACAATAAACAAAAAATAGGTTTTGAAGTCATGCACACAGGTTGGGACGCACAGAACGACGAGGGAGAATGGGCTAACGCCGAATTCTTTCTTACTGAATCTCTGGCGTTAAAGGCCGCAGTGCAGATACATGTAATGTTGAGTAACTCAGGGTTATCTCCAGAATATGGAGTAACTCCGTTATACGACCCGCATAATATGCTACCAAAAGACCAACTGACTCTTGCCGAATGGTATGAGACAAAGCTGGAGGTAGTATAATGACCGATAAACCAGAACTCGATTTGATTATCGAGTTACTCAAAGAAATTAGAGACTCAATTGCAGTCTTCAAAGATTTCGTCCTTGAGGTAACACCTCAGGACGCAGAAGAAGACATAGCAGAAATCAAAAACTGAGTCCTACTTTCTATTAGATGAATACAAAAGAATTAATCAATTTTGGACGAGAAAGCGGAATTAAAACAGTCGATATACCACTCGACAGTGAAAACAAGAATGGGATTGGTCTAAACCACCTTATCTATTCTGAACTAATGACACTTTTTATGAACCAAGGAGTCAACATAGACCGAGCCTATATTGAAGTCAGAAATAATAACTTATCTCTGACTCTACATGGCTCTGACGGTAATATGATGCATATTAGTCTGCCCGATGTAATATCGAAACGACTACATAGAGACTTACCAGTTTCAACGGACTTCATGATTGAAGCCGCTGAAGATAGGAAGTTAATCGAACGGCAAACAGCCGAAATAAACCGCGCAATAGAATCTACGACCGCTCGAAGTGGGCGTACTGGTACGACTGTTAGCAGAAATGCTAATAGTGGTATAGTATCTCTTGATGCGGAAATGGGAAGAAATAGTTACGCATACCACTCACCTGTAGTGACTGTATCAAATTTAACTATTCCCGACGGCGATGGATATGTTATATCTATAGGAATCTCATCAATGAGTATTCCTGTTATTGCAAGCGCTACCAAAGGTAATTTGGTCCTGTTGCAAGGTATAAATACTAATCCTAGTCATCTGAATGAAGGTGGCCAACCCGATCCTATAAGAAACTATTATTGCCCAACCTCTGATATGGGGTCTGAGGCTCCACAAATTCCACAAATCCCTTTAAGTTACCATATGATATTAGGTGCAAGGGCTTATGGATACCACTCACGAATGAACGTTACAGACTGCAATATAATTAGCAGGCAGAATGCTTCGATCGTGAAAGAGATTTTTCCAAACGAATACGATTCTATGACACTGAGAGTCCTTGCGAAGATGCCGAACGGCACGATGCAAAAGGCTATCACCAAGATAAAGAAGAGTGTTCCATTTGGAAGAATACACATATCTTTAGACTATACAGAAGAGGGTACACCAACTCTATTCTGTTATGTGACTAATGAAATAAATGAGGATGGTAATACTACCAACTCTGTTGATAAATCGACAGACCTCACAGAACACATTATATATTGTGATTCTGAAGAAAAAACAGTTGCCACCATGTCTTATTCGACATGGATGGATAACTGCAAGACTACAAGGCAAGGGAGTATATCCTTCGCCAATATAGGAGCGAGTATCTCCTCCAACGGAGAATATGAAGAGTTCATCGGGATTAACGACTGTAATAACCTAGTATATGGTGTAACTGATGCCTACGGGCATAGATACATATGTACTATAACAACACTAGAAGCAGCACTAGACTTCGATATACCAGAAGTCATAGTAAAGAAAACTACTAGTAAACGAACTGCCAGAGATATTCTGGTAGCAGACGCACTGGTCGTCCCCACAGAACTTGACAGTAATTCCCACTATACTAAGTGGAAATTCCACTCTGACTCTTGGTACACTGCAAGAAACTTGCAGTGTCCAGTAGACTTGAATAAAGTATTCACCGGTTTCATTAACTCCGGTGAAGAAGTCACGGAAGAAGATATCACAGAGTTCGGTCGTCTATCTTGACGACGCGAACCTATTAGAAATGGGAACAAGACATTTAACCATAGTAAAGCATGAAGAAGAAATTAAAGTTGCTCAATACGGGCAATGGGACGGATATCCCGATGGTGCCGGTATAAACATACTGGGCTTTCTATCTAAAGTCGATTTGGACCACTTCAAAGAGAGATTATCTCTTTGTGAGTGGGCTACCGACGATACTAGAAAGAAGCAAATTGAAGTTGTAAGAAAATACACTTCAGTAGAATCACTACCTGACGATATCCGACAAGACGGATTCCTTTCAATGGATGAAAGTAAAATGCTAGAAGAACTGTATCCAGAATCACACCGTGATACTGGAAGTTTGATTTTGGAACTAATCGCTGATGGCCACTTTATTAAACGTGCCTTCAGTGCCCTCAACCCGTCGGGTGAACCGACGGAAGTGAAATTCGAAGTACAACCAGGGAAAATATTCTTGGATAATTCGATAGCTTTCGCTAGCGACAGAGTATTCTGCGAATGGGCATGGGTTATTGACCTAGACACTAATGAACTACAAGTGTATACTGGGCAATTTAATTATGATGGAAGTAAGAGTATATTTGAGGATTATGACAATCCTGTAAGATTACTCACCACTTTCGACATAGATACCCTTCCCGACGAAGCAGGATTCTTAAGTCAATGTGAAGCACCAGAGGTAACCGAAGAGGAAGCCTTGGACTTCATTGAAGAAATCCAAAAACAAAAAACAAATTGAGAGTCAATGAAATAACTCTACAGTTTATTAGGAGATAAATATGAATAAAGAAAACGCACCGACTGATATGACCAAGATATTCGACGATATGCTTACCAGAGCAAAGGTAGGCACTTCTGACGGTATGCTAGATTTAAGTCTCGATGAGAAAGTTAAGATTGACATCCTAGATGCATTCGTGACTGCTCTCGATATCGACGCTATGATCTGCAGCAACCGCAGCAAGCACGTAAAGAAAAGTGACCGACATGTGTCGGATGACTTTGCTATGAACATCGGCGGAAGAATGTTGCTGAAAGCAGCAGGAGCCAGAGCATTAGGATGCTCTAGGCAAGAAATCAAGTGTCATGATGAAGGTTTACAATCTTTTTATATGGAACATAATCTCGGAGTCTTCTCGTTTGACGAGTTGATGAATGAGAGATCACAGAACAAAATGTTCGGTGGACAACCACACGTTATTCCTATCCTCCGTTGGAGGTGGAATACCGGTCTCATATTCCTGGACTACGAGGGTCGTGTAATGACGTATGTTAGAGATAATATATTGAAGGACAAGATGCTCACTGCAGAAATTGCAGTACAGGAAGTACAAGAGGTAATCAAGGCAGTAGAACTCATGGACAGTGGGTTTGAAATGATGATCAAGGGCGACGTCCCGTTCAGCAAGCTGCCTGATATATTTCAGAAGACAATGAAGACAATGTCCGAAAACAGACTAACCTTTGACCGGGAAGCTGTTGGTGTTCTCAATCGAGAGAAAATGGATAAACCATGAGGCTTAGACCTCTATTAGATGAGTAAAGAAATTGAAAATTGCATGAGGTGCAAGCGATGATGTCACATGGTAAGCGTATAGCTAACCCTGCGATAAAGATCGAGCGAATGAACGGAACGTATAGTATTAACATGGACACTATGTCTCAAGAAGAGGCTGAGTCTCAGTTTAACAAGATACAAACTGCCAAGTACGAGGAAACAAGTGCTAGTCAGAAAGTCCGCGCAACGTTCGCTGGAATGGCCAGAAGAATAACTGGTTATTTGTCAGGAAAGCGTGGTGCAGGTTTGACTGTAACTGAGATTTCATCTGAGAAGATGGATGACTGGTTTATGCAGTCTAACTGTAACTGCTATTCAACTTGGCAAAAGCATATTATCGACCAAGGCACCCTAATGATAAGACCCAAGCACGAAGATGAACAAGAGGAAGTAACTCGGTTCACTTCTGAACTTGCGGCGTGTCTTATTGTCATGGCTAGGAATAATCCTGAGGATTACTCCAACCCCTACATGTATATTGGAAAATGGCTTAATCAAGCACTGATACAGGGCTGATTAAAATGGCTGATGGATCCTCCCGAATCACTTTTCAACGAGATGATAATGAGAGCCCAGATGTCCCCAAATGCGAGGAATGTGGTGACCTAACTTACTGTGCTAACAGCAGTTGTAAGCGATGTCACCCTTCCACTAGAGGCTCGCATGGACATACGGACTTTGGTTACTTAGTAGCACAAGGACCCTCTGCATTCATGGCAAACCCTCCTCTGAAGTTCAGAGTAGGTGAACCATGGTTTTATTATCCAATGACATTCACAAGAATTGACAATACAGATAACTATCTCTGCTACCAAGTTAGCAGAGAAGGACCTGGACTAATCAAACAACACGGTTATTTATACCACTGGAAAACGCAGGAAAATTCAACAACCATTATCAATGAAGAAAATGGGTGTAATGAGAATGCTAGGTGGACATGGACGGAATCAATGCCGTCCATTCGCGAAGCTCTAGCCGAGCTTAGAATTAAATACCGGACGAAGTTTGAGTAGTCCTATTAGATCAAAATGAGTAATAAACAGAATTTTGAAGACATAACGGGCATGTGGAGACGTAAGAAGTCTATCGGCGGAAAGTCGGAAACAAGTTACTATGGCCAAATCAGGGAAACTATTACCCTGAAGGCTGGTGACAAAGTACACATGTACGAGACAAGAGCGAAGAACCGAGGGGCTAAGGACCCACAGTTCCACCTAAAGGTACTTCGCGCCTCTGCTACCGAATCGCAAGATTAAGTAGCAAGGTGTCTATTAGATGAGAAGAGAAGAACTTGAAGAAATCATGAATGATACTGACTTAATGGACGGACGCGAAATAACGACTGCCCTTGACTTTTATAGAAGAAATAAAGTCAGCAATCAACAGCGCCAGACAGAGTCTGGCACTATTCAATACCCTAATCTCACAGAGTTGATTACCAACGAAACACGATACGCTTTTGGAAGAGGATCAAGAGGAATTATGTCATATACACAAAATATGGCAACAATGCTTCATGATACTTATCTAGTTGTATTAAATAATTGGTATGACCATAACGGGACATCACAAAGACCGCCATTCAGAACGAATGACAGACTAAGTGTTGCCCTAGGATTATTCTATCATAGAACTAACTATACTATAGAAGAAGATGAATCGTATTACTACGTATCATGCGACTTCGATTTGTATGTAGACGATAGAATAATGGGACAATATGCCGGAATTACAGACGGCGCTCACTTTGCGCTAATCGGCCCCACTACTGGAAGGAACAGCATCCCAATGTATCCGGAAAGAGATCAGACACTCCATGACTTAAATGGGAGTATTGTCAGCGAAGCTAATTCGCCGGACAGTCAACCCAGTCAGCGGCAAGTCCGATTTTCTCTTCGCGCCAAGCATTCTGCCGCAGTATGTGATTACCTAAAGACTAGGCAACCGCATATAAAACAAAGAGCGATGTCTAGAACACATCGTACACTTATACCATCGGCAGCAAAATCTTGTATCGCGTTATCTAAACGTATGAGTGTCTGCTCTCAGAGCGACCTTATAGACGAAGAAACGATTAAATCAGCGCACTTGCGTGTTAACGAATTGAAATCGGCTATGCCGATTACATGGTTAACGCCATCTCCGTTGACACAATATATAAGAAATGAAGCAATTCGCGATGACCACGGACATTTTGGGATGCCAGAAGTACCAGAGCTATTAGACTTAGAAACAGTCGATGGCCTTACAACTAACCAGAAACTATCCTATTATGGAAATTCAACACACTGGAAGAAAAAGGATAACCTTTTTCTCGGTATCAAAGGAAATTCAGGCAAGTTCATCTTTGCAAGACTAATTAGCACCAAATTAAACCCTGGTGACCTAGTAGGTCTAATGAAAAGCAAGATGCAAATAAGAAATTATCCTGAAACTGACAATATGAATCTATTATCTGATAACGCTATCGCAGACAACTATGACTACGATAAGCTAGAAGACGTTCCGAGCAAAATGTTTCGGGGATTGCGTCTTATCAGAATTGGAGATTGTACTACTACAGGGGGCGGTCAAGTCTTATTGGACTACTGCTCTAACATTGACGGCGTATATACTCTGAATATTCAGAGGAACATTACACTCCGACAAGGTATGACAAAGATGACATTATATGGTGGACAGTATCGTCTATGTATCCCTCAAGATACGTACGATATAATAGAATACACCAGTCTAGTCTCGCAAACACTCGAAGACATTGAAGTTGAAGAGATACGAGACAGACTTAGTTTTAGTTCGGCTCCTACAGAAGTAGTAGTGCAGAACAAAGTTAGGTCAAGACGAATCAGTTTCGGAAATTCTGAAGTCGAGACAACGCCCATATCAAGTGGTCGATCTCGGCTACAATTGAATTCCTTATCCGAGGAAGAATAAATTTGGCGTAAGCCATTATTAGGAGAGTTAGATGTGTACCCTATACAGGGTACGATGTCGGGGGACTATCTGTAAAATGGCGTGTAAGATGCCATTCTAGAAGAAAGACTGAAAAACAATGAGACCTAGAGTCTCAGCATATTCGAAGCAACCGTCCGTGTTGACTACAATAATATCAGACCAGATTGCTAGATTAGCATATAGAAAACCACCTCTCCACTAGATGATTTATAGTTGCAAAAAATGCAAACTAAATTTTGAGACCGAAGCAGCCCAGAAGCTGCATAATTCGGTTATTCATAAAAAAGTTCCAAAGGAAGTAAAAAAGACCAAGAAGGCGAAGGAGCCTCTTTTGTCAAGAGACAAGAAAAAAGGATACTTGTCGCCAGATGGTCAACATACTATTGAGTATTTTTCTGATGGTAAGTCCAAAACATTAGGGGACTTAGCTAAGAATATGCGAATAGACTTCCCAGACATTAAACTCGGAGATAAGATATCTCCGAAAAATGCCCGGGACTTATTCAAACACGACCTAAATGCTCAGAAGAGCATAAAGGGAGCAAAACTGGAAGTAACCAGGCTGATTGAAAACAAGAATGGAATCCGACGTTACATGTTGGAGAACAAGAAGTTAACAATTGCCTGGGCAGAAGGAATCTGCTTTGAGAATTCTAAGAACAAGAAACTCAGGGGCAGACACTACGTACTTCCTATATCAGTTCACAAAAAGTGAACTATTAGATGTCACTAAGACATAGAAAGAACAAGACACATTACAGCAAGGCGAAGGCAAGCAAGAAGAAGAAGAAGAACACGTTTTGGGAAAAATTCCGACGCGGATTCAGTTCTAATGCGCAAGCCAAAAGAGCTTTACAAAGTAAGAACTCCGATATAATACTCGGAGAAGAGGAGTAATCCTCTATTAGATGAGCGATCAAACTATAATATTAATCGTAGTACTAGTGTCCACAACGTGGGCCTATTATACATACCGAGTTACCTATAGACGGTAACTAATTAGATGAGTAAAATCGAAGATGAAGTATGCAGAAAAATACAAGAGAGAGCCGTACTTGGATTAGCCAAGTATGGTGTCACTCTAGCAGACGATACACTTTCAATTGAGGAATTGCTAACCCATGCCCAAGAAGAGGCGATGGATCTTGCGATTTACATTGAGACTGTACAAAGAAAGATAACAATTCTAAGACAAAAAGAATTGGATATCTATGACAAATTAAATTTTGCAATCGACCGGCTAGACAAGGCTGGTTTTAAGGAATATCTTGAAAAATTTAGTGACGAACATAATGAATCAAGCCCTGAACAAGAAGAGTCCTAGACTCTTCTATTATATGGAGTATAACCTAACCATAACCCTAAGTGAGGGAGAAGACCTAATCAGTCGCCTAAAGCAGGCAGGACTGAACCTGACGGGTCCTCTCTCACTGACTCTTGTAAGAAAACAGGAAGCCACAACGGAAGTAATTGTCGTAGAGACACCTACTCTCCAAGAGGCACCCGCTAAGAAGACAAAGCGTGGTCCAGGACGACCACGTAAGTACGTGAAGAGCGGTAAGTACAACCTGACAGAAGACGAGAGCGGAAAAAAGACCACACCAAAGGTGAAGAAGACGACTAAGGCAAAGCGGAGCAGACCCGTAAAAGCCAAGCCGTGGACAAAGAAGCAGGAAATCTGGGTAGCCAGCCAACCTAAGCCTTCGCAGTCCTCCGGCATAGAAGTCCTCTTCAAGGACCAATTTGGTATGGCAAGAACGCCAAAGGCAATTTGTGCCAAATGGCGTAGACTTCACGGTCTACCACAATGAAATTCGTGTAATCTATAGAAAGTCTTATGACGAACTATACTTACACGGTTTATTAGATGACACAAACCACTACTACAAGTTGGTGCCCATGTTGGCACACGACTTGGCATTACGAAGTTATGGCAGATGGTCACGGAAGATGTAAACATTGCAGTAGAAAGATCAAGCATTTCTTTACTGCACCGTGACCTAATTAGATGAGTAAAACATTAGCCGACTCCAGACTCGGCGACAAACAGGTCGACAAAAGACCAATGACTCTGTTATTGCAGGTTGAGCCTTATGGCAATTTCAACCTGGCTATCAGAAACGAAGTTATGAACGAAGCAGCAACCGCAGGATTTCAGTGGATAGACGCCACTGGTTCTCGTTGTCTGTTTGAAGATGGAGATGTAAAACTTCTCCAAGAAATCGCAACGATAGTTGCACAAAGACACGACACAACCGCAAGTATCGAAAGAATGAGAGACCCAGGATTGGGTTTGTTCCTTCAAAGAGATCTTGATGCGATGAACAAAGAATCGTTCAGTGTTACTGTCTCTGACTCGGAGGAGTAAAACCTCCATTAGATGAGTGAAATTATACACACAACACCAACAGTCTACAAGAAAACAAGTACAGGTAAAATCCAGCAATGGAGAGCCTGGGTCGTGAAGACCACCGACGGATACCTGCTAAAGGTTGAGTCTGGTCAAACCGATGGAAAATTGAAAGAGACTAGCGGGCAAGTGATAAATGAAGGAAAGCAAAAAAGATCAGCGAAAGAACAAGCCATTTTTGAGGCTAACTCGAAGTTGAAGAAGAAGCGAGACGAAGCATATTTCGACACAGTCGAACAAGCCAAGACTCAAGTCAAATTATTACCAATGCTAGCGCACCCTTTTGGGAAGCGCAAGCACAATATCACCTACCCTGCCATCGTACAAAGAAAGTTCGATGGAGTAAGATGCCTAGCCAGAATCAATGATGATGGCACGGTAACACTGCTGTCTAGAAAAGGAAAGGAGTTCCCACATCTCGGGCACATACGAAGAGAGGTTCTTAATTACAATAAGAACCCAAGCGTTGTGCTAGATGGGGAGTTATACTCTGACACCATAACATTCCAAGAACTAGTTGGACTTGTTAGACGCGTTACTCTAAAAGAAGGAAACACCGAGCAAATGCCCGAAGTCTCCTTGAGAGTATACGATTGCATTAATGTCGAAGAAGAGCAAGACTTCAGCGAAAGATACAAGGTAATCACCGATATAACAAACGGTGCTAAATACCTTAGTCTCGTTGAAAACGTGAGCGTGAAGGAGGAATCCGAAATACACGCAGCACAAGCTCGATTCGTGGAAGAAGGCTACGAAGGTGCTATGGTTAGAAACATAACCGGAGCATACGCCATCGGAAAAAGGAGTGCTAACCTACAGAAGGTGAAAACCTTCAAGGATGACGAATTTGAAATTATCGGGTTCGCACAAGGAACAGGCGACGAAACCGGTTGCGTTATTTGGATATGTAAGACCAAAGACGGACAGGTATTCAGAGTCAGACCTCGTGGAACCAGAGAAGAAAGACAAGAATATTTCAAAAACGGAAAGGACCACATCGGTAAGATGCTCACGGTTAGATACCAAGAGTTGACTGATGAAGGAATACCTAGATTCCCTGTAGGAATCAGCATTCGTGATTACGAGTGAGGCGTAATGCCTATTAGATGACAAACGAAAATGAAAATCAAGAAGGATATGCAGTTGAAGGAAATTTGAAGAAGGCTACGAAGGGATACATTCTCTTCAGTAGTATTTCTTCGGGTTGGATGAGATATGAAGCTATGACTGAGGTTGCTAAAACCAACAGTCTAGCAAGAAATCAAATCCCTCAACTTAGGACGGCTAAGAATGCTTTTGCAATGTCTATGCAGACTTTGCATAACCGAGCCCTTGACAACCTGATGGAAGCAGAAGGTTGGGATGGGCCCGTAAAGCAATCACTTCAAACCACTTTTCTAAAAAGGGGAAATGAGTACCAGGTCTCTATCAAAAGAGAAGGTATGATGAATGGCAAGTTACACAAGGAGTCAATACCAATCGTAAGACTGGTATTCTCTCCTCCAGAGAACTTTAACCATAGAGCATGGGTTGAAAACTACATGCGCTCCTTTTGGGACGAGAAGTATATGAAGAAGATTGCAGATGGTGAAGAACAACGGCCAGAGATTGCTAACATCACACGATGTATCAATCTTGAAACCTATTGGGAAGAAACCAGAGTCGATCCGCTAATAATGAACAACATCAGACAAAGAGTCGTGCAGGCTTTCCAGAACTCAGTAGTGAGTATTGACGGAGAGATGCTACGAACATCGGTCGAGAAGATCGTCAAGTCTGAACTCAACGGCATAAACTTCCTGGCAGGAAAGGGCGCAATGTACGTACCGAGCAAAGTAAACGAGAAGGAAACTTCCGAGACACTAGATGCTCTTGCGAATCTTGTAGACTCTTTCAAGTCAGGAGCAAATATACAAAGAGACGAGAACAACTATTATGACGAGGATGGCAACGCCATTCCTCGCGATAAGAGGCAAACACAGTTCCGATATCTCGGTTACCTAGAAGGTGCCAGGGAGCTCAGATATATCCGTGAGGATATAGGAGCAACCCTGTCCCAAGAGATAGCCGAATATAACGAGAAACTGATCAAGGTGACCGAATCCTTTAACGAGGAGAAGGTCGAATCCTTTGAGAAAAGTCTAGAGCAGGTCGATGACCTACGAAAGAAACTCAATGGAAGAATTGCCAACATATGTTCTGTCGTCGGAGGCGATGTACCTATTACAACAAGTTACAACGACCTCAATTCGAAACTTAGTAAGCGAATTGCCAACATACCAGTTGAGCACAACGCTGTCGCTAAAAGGGTCAGAAACCTGGCCCATTTCGATAATTAAGGACATAGTGCCTATTAGATACGAATTTATACACCAAGAGTACCCTACCGCGTGATAGGCTCTACTCCCAAAGTGATGTATCGCATAGAACCGCAGATTTGGCAGCGATTTATCGCCTGCGATTACTATGCAGCAACACCCTTTAAGGGTGATATAATTCTTGCAAAAAGAATTGTATCATAATTAAAAAGACTGTGGGGATTATACATGGTCGAAATAAAAATAATAAAAGTAAAGTCAAAAAAGAAGAGAGACTGGATTAGGATATCCTCTAACGTAATGTTAGCATTATCTGACCCACGCCCTTAAATCTTGAAGCGACTTTTGTCTCTTAATTGTAAATATGAGAGAGATGAGATATGGACTATGCTAAGACTAATGAAGTATCTCCAGGGCCGTTTCGCCGGTCCGTTAAAACAAAATCAATATACCCTTGAGGTATAATACAACCGCACTTTAGTTCAACACTGGGTGCACTAGAGAGTATTACAACTGATGCCCTTCGGGGCAAATGACGTAAGCCGAAAATTAAGTGAACTTACTCCGTGTGAATAGTTTTGCTGCGCAAAAACGCTGCACTCTATTTCCACTATCGTAAGCCAACTAAACGGCTCATCCTACGGACAAGCACTTCCTACACATAAATGTGTAGAAGTATTACCCTAACATCCCTATCACCTTGCGGCTCCGCTGCGGTGAAAACGGGACCATCGTTCACGGCATGCGCCATGAACTTTGTTCGCGCTGATCGTAATACACCCTAAAGGGATGTGATTACTATCAACCGATGTAACAGGCACGCCCCAGCGAGTTGAACGAACGAACGTTCTGCAACTCTGAGGCTAATCCTACGGAAAATCCAAGTCGTCCTAAAGGACGATTGATGAGCCTATTTACCGCATCCATTACTCTGTTTGGACAAACTGCGTTTGTACGCTACACTCCAAATCCCTAATGGATTGCTTCGGCTCCTCGGAACTACTACGGTTATCGTCTACCTAACTAGGCTACGCCTATAACGAGAATATAACCTTGAGCCACAGAGATAAGTTCTAACCAACAGGCACGAATCCACTACGTGGAACTATGACAAGTAATAGTTCCTTCGCTTAGTCGGTTTCCATCCTGTAGAACTTATTTCCTGCGATTCCCTACACTGTTATCCTACGGATATGGTGTGGAAACTCGCGGCTTGACTCAACCGGTTCATCGCCAAGTTCCTCGGAAATTAGTAACTCTCACTAGATGGAAGAAATTGAAACATCCGAAGTCCAAGAAATACCGACTGCAGAAGAGAAGCCCTCATGGGTGGAAGCTGCAGAGGCTATTCCAGGACTCGAATATACAACACCAGTGGAGACCGTGGAAACGGAGACTCCCAAGAAAAGAAAAACAGTCACTGATGAAGAATTCATCGGTGCTTGGCAAACAGGTGCTAATGTAAAAGAAGTTGCAGAGAAACTAGGGATGAAACCCGACTCTGTTAGGGCTAGGAAAGCCAAGTTAGTTAGGACATTTGCGAAAGCAGGTGTACCGATTAACTTGAAAGTACATCCTAGAAGCCCTGGAGGGGGACGTGTGGCACTAGCCAACGACCCTGACAAACTTGCTAGTTTGTCGGCTTTGGCCGAGAAACTTATGCACACTGAAGAACAAGAACTTGTCGAATCAGAAGATTGATTCGCTAGTTCTATTAGAGAGAACTTAACACTGAAGCACACGCGCTAATGACGTTAGATGAGTCGTGAAAGACCCGCAAATAGAACAGGAATCCAAAGCTTCCTGGACAATTCCGGCAAGTTACTTTACACAGATGGAGATACCATCTGACAACCACAACAAAGTGTTGAAGGTTGAAAGTACACAGACCGGAAACATCCAAAGAAGATAGCCAGCGTAATTTACGCCGAGCAATAACCTGTTATAATGCAACTTGCAGTACAGACGTACTACAAGCCTTAAAGCAATAAATTTGCACACAGCATGTGTGTCCGTGTGGTACACTCTGTAAACTAAGCATACTGACTTTGTACTGGGCTAAAGCCCGCGTACGATACCTCCGTGCCTATTTCAACCGCCTTTGGCAATGGTTGAAATGGACGGCATACTACAGCCACTACGCCATCAGCTTACAGAAGTACCACCTCCGACACATATACTTGAGAAGGCGCTCCTTAAGGCGCTCGATGACAAAACACCGAGCAAAGATAGGCAGCGTTAAATCGCACTATAAATAAACGAATCATACGATTCTGTAGCCCTCCTAACTTCTTGCCTTGCAAGAAGAGGTCGGCACTTGAAACTTAAATACATAGAACTCTCACTAGATAGGAAAGACTTGGTATCTCAAATTGTTTAATGCACTGCCTGCGGAAAACTATATGAGATATCAGTTGGGGCCTATCAGACAGTCGGGAAAGACCGGCACTAGGAGAAAATACCATACCGAGATTCAAATCAATGACGTAACCTTAGAAGCCACATGGCTATCGTTGTAGTTAAGCTACATACGTTAGACAGCGAGGACGATAACGCCCTCTTGGCTTCTAAGGCAATGAATGACCCAGTCCGATCGGACTGTTGTTTGTTATCTTCAAACGCGCGTCACGAAATACGACGTGGACCGCATAAAGCGGCTCACTAAGATCAATGACTGAATAACTAATGAACGAGCGACATCATGTACTGCAGTATTAAATGAACGACCTACGGTCTTTCATATTAGACTACAGCATTAGGCTGTATTACAGCGACAAGCAAACGCATGATGTATACCGTTCATTACTTATTCGTTAATTAATCTTTCGAACATAGACGACCCATAATGACAAGATTCCTTGTCATGACGTCGTATTTGTGACGACCGTTTGAAGAATATAGATTCTCCACTAGATGTTTGAATGGAAAAAACAAGAAACCCGATGCATATCCCGCTCTCCACGAGACCGGTCGAGATGCAAAATTAACGTCGAGGCAGGAACATATCTTTGTGAACACCACAACTATGATCTTGCAGCGATGGCAAATGATCCACAGTCATGTATTGATATCATGACAGGGAGGTTTCCCAAGCGACATCATCCTGCATGCGACAGAAAAGGAGAGAACGACTGTGATTGTCACAGTTACTCCCGCGGAGCAAGCACGATGATAACTCTAAGGTCTGCTTTTGAACAAAGCAAATTACAGAGTAAGCTATACAAAAAGCATCTAAGGTTAACGATGGCCAATAAGGTTCGTCGTATTAGGAAATACTATAGGTCTATTACAGAAGATGATCTATATCTACCTCCTAGTTCTAACTTTAGACAGTATAGGTTCTTTTGCTGGGAACCAAAAACTCAGAGAATAATTGTCAAGGTGTTAAGAGACACCGTGAGAAATAAGACTATTCTATTGAGTCATTTGCGAAGATTGGCACCACTGCACGTATATTACACAACAGGACAATGGTTGAATCCGCAAGGAATCGGCCCTGACCCTGAATCGCGCAGAGGTTTAGCCAAAATGAGAAACCCAAAGAAAAAGTGGTGTACTCCTTCAGGTAAAGTAAACCTGAAGAGATACCACAATACCCTAATTAAACGTGACCTATATTTCGATGTAGATTACGATAACAAGGACTACCATCAAGGAATACAAATGGTCGAGAGCCTACGAATGGCAATTGACTATGAATTGCGAAGGAAGCAACGTATTTCGTTGCCTCCGGAACAGATAGTCTTCAGTGGAAGCAAAGGCTTTCACCTGATTATCGACGGATATTATGACATAGCACGAACTTTTGAGGGAAAAAAAGACCCTCTAAGAATATATGTAAATACCCCAGACAAGAACCAACGCATAGAAGCCCACTACAAACAACTAGTAGACAAGCTAACATTTGCTGATTACAGTCTTTTACTAGACTGGATGGTTACTTACGATAATCGAAGAATTATAAGACTGCCTGGTACAGTGCATGCTAAGACCATGCGCGTATGCAGCATACTTGTCAAAGACGACCAACGAGTCATCTTCGACGAGCATGACAATATGGTCGGCTACAAGCCAGACCCACCAATACCTTGAGGTATATTAGATGACAAATACAATTGACATATATGTTGATGGCTCCGCTATCAACAACGAAAATCCAAATGTGCCAACGCTGGGAGGTGTTGGAGTATTTGTTGACCTTAGCAAGTCCCCAGTGGACGAAAATGCAAAGGGTTCGTATGGCATATTTGCCGGTCACATCCAAGACCATAAATTGAAAGACGACGGCGTTTACACTGCCGGAATCACACTTCAGACCTTGGACTTGGGTAAGACCACAAATAATACGACAGAACTTGCTGCTATTTACGTAGCACTAGGTTCTGTGGAACATATGTTCCACCCCTCAGGTCGAGAATTTATGATTTACGGCGATTCAGAATATGCCGGCAATCTGATTTTCGGTGATTGGAAGCCAAAAGAGAATAAAGAACTAGTAGCCATAATCAAGCAGAAAGCAAAAACTCTGCAACGTGCTGGCTATAAAATAAGATGGGAACATGTAAGAGCACATTCAGATGACGATAGAAACAATTATGTTGACTATCTTGCTAAATGTGGCGCTTATAATACCCCACTTGACGATGTTCAATCATTCTCAAATTGGACCAAAGAACCGATTACAGATTGGAACTGATATAAGTCTTTATTAAGACTATTAGATGGACAGAGACACCATATTACAACAACTAGAGCCGCACGAGATACGTATCTTAATGAGGCTCCAAAAACCGGTCACTACGACCATGGATGATGTAGTAGATAAATGGCTGGAAGCTCAAGGGCTTCTAGATAATCTATACGCAGAACACACTGATCCAACCGAAAAGAAAGTTCTAAACTTACTAATTCGGTTTGGTCTAACTCAAAGAAATGAAGATTTGAGTAAAAGTCAACTTTGTATAGTGAACACATCTTCACTACTTAATCCAAAAAACCCCCAACCGTCCATCGATACTTCGGAGGACGATGGGGCGACAACAGAGGAAACTGCAGAACAGCAAGGTGAGACTTCCCTACAAATGTGGGCAAGACTCAAACCAATACTACTCGATGAAGAACAGATTAACAACTGCGAGTGGATACCAACAGATACTTTAGAAATATCAGAAATGATATGCCTATGTGAGAATTACTTTAGAACGCAATTCTCAAGGCATAAGCACACTGGTGGAACCCTAGAATCCTTGAGATTACCGATGAAAGATTACATCGAGTATATCAAGGCTAATTCACTATATCAGGATGACTATCCTAATAAATGGGTCCGCACGCTAATAAACCAATTAATATTTGAAGGTTGGATGTTTGGAAGAGAATCCAAACACGATGGTTGGACGATGAAGCCCTTTTCAAGGGGCATCATTGGCTTTCCAAAGAACCTAACTGAACACACAGCAGCATTGCAAAGTGGATCTATTGACCACTACCAATACTGTACTAAAACGGAGCAGTAAACCTCCATTAGATGGAAACAAGAATACCAATCGGTAGAAAATATTCTAGATTGGTTGGCATACTTGAAACGGCTTTCAAAGCCAGTAACAAGGAAATACTAAGCTCGAAAGAGGTGGCTATTTGGGTAAAAAACAACTATCCAAAAGCCAATCTTCCAGTGCGAAGAGTTTCTGTGTTCCTGAAAAGAAGGCCACAATTTGTACACCATACCAGCGCGAGAATGGTTAATTCCAATATTCGCGACCATTGGTACTCTTTAGGACCCTCAGACGAGCAAGTGTTCGTCGAGATGAATTGGGTCGAAGATCCACCAATAGATAAAATGAGTAATTTTACCAAAATAACAATAACTGAATGTCCATATGAGATATGTGATATTCTCGGTGCAGGCCGAGGACACAACAAGCATATTCATGTTGGGAGTTTCAGATGCACAAGTTGCCAAGACGCTATTGACCGAGTAAAACTTGCTCTGGATCAGCTAATTGAGCAATAAAATAGTAATCATTATTAACCCAGAATAACTGGGTTAGATTACTGATTAGGAGAGCTAAAAAAATGAGCACGACACAAAAAACACTGGACGACTTTTTACAAAGAGTCGCCGAAGAAGACGAGACGCATCGTACCTCCGATGTTGAGTTTGTAGACCGAGTATCGCTGAAAGCGGAATTCGGAACAATGTATGAGAATTACATTGTCGAAGGCTACACCTCAGACATTAAGAGCGAATACGGTGGGACAAATACAGCAATAAGGCTAACTTCCCCAGAGGGTGAGAAACTCACTCTATGGGTTGGAAGTTACGAACAAGACCACTTTCACAGGTTGGTCGCTCGATGGGAGAAGCAGGGACATTCCCTACCTATCGAAATTACCTTTGCTAGGACCAAGGTCCCGTCTAAGGATGGCAACAGAGAGTACAACCGGATGCATATTGAAACTACTGCAACCGGTGAAGAAGTAACTCTAAAGTTGCAATCACTTTGAGGCTAACGCCTCTTATTAGATGAATTGCAGAATCTGCAAAACAAAATTTAACAACAACGACGTAGCAAAACAAGCGGTTATTTCCGCATTCGATGATGAATCGAAGATTTGCAGACCCTGTAAAATGACTGAGGAAGTCATTCGAACAGATAGCGATGAGCGTATACGTCACGAAGTACACTTTGCTTATACAGTAAAGAACTTCAAGTTATGGCGCAAAGTGGTTTTATTAAACCGCGGACATGGCGAAGAGTGTCTAGAAGAACTAGTCTACTAATCGCTTAAGCCTATTAGATGAAATGGAAAAATAAAAGTAAATCAAGACGGAAGAAGGTCAGTACGACCAAGATTCCTGACAATTATTATTATCATGTTCCTAAGGAATTTGACTCCTGCAAAACGCACCCCTTTAACACGGAGGTTGCACTGAAGGAGTTCCCTATCGGCAAAAAAGCCGTAAAGAAATGGGAAAAAACATCGAAAAAACTAAGACAGTGGATGCAAAAGCAATTTGCTTTCAAACTGCGCGTATCCAAACGCCTGTTAGCAAATCCACTATATTTCGATAATTCGAAGACTGACGCAGTTAAATCTGCGTGCAGTTTTCTTATGGCTAGTAATAATGATGACATTGAGGCTGTTATGGCTATGGGCGGACCTGCACTAATAGCAGAAGAAGTCCTAAACACAGACATAAAATACCTCAAAGCAAACATGAAAAAAGACTCCCGAATGGGAGCAGGATTACAACTATTTTACGAAACTAGGTCAATAGCCGATGCAATACTAAATGCAATGGCTTGTAGCTTAGATTCAACTAGACCAATACCACCACAAAGTAGTGATTGGTATCATTTATTTTCTATATGTGCACTATCTAAAGATCTTGCAGCGACACCTGATGATGACCTAAAACGCATATCTAATGCGAATGGTCAGGATGCTTATGGTGCAACAATACAAACCTGCCTCTCATGTGAGAGAAAGGAAGGAGAAAATAAATTAGGATCTATGCAACGCCACGACTCTTTCATGAGACATTTGGAGTTGCGAAAACGATATGACATAGGGACCTACCGGTCCACTAGTCTAATTGTAACAGAAATTCAATGGCATAGAGAGCTAAGAAAACAAGACCCTGAGGGTTGGGAAGACATACGGAAAAAAGAAATAGAAAAATTCGAGGCAGTGCTCGGCGAAGAAGTGCATCATACGCACTTAGACCCTGCATTGACTAGAAAACTAAAGAAAGTTGGAAAGGACCCAAGTAAGCTTCTCAAATGGGAGAAGATTGGGTATCCTACAATTGAAGAATTTTCCGCGTGTTTTGAGAACTTATTGGGTTGGGACCAACGTGTCCTTATCAATGTGATAATGGATATTCGACAATGTGAAAGTTGTTTCGAACCGGGAGAACTGATAGGAAGATTAGTACTTCCTGGTCGTTCTCTCACACGATCCGCTTTCATGATGATCTCTATATTTAATGAATTTTTGAGAGTAGCTAACGAGTCATCTAATGATGACGCTGTGCCGCTACTAAACCTAAAGGCTATTAGTAGTCAGTGCTCATCCACGTCCAAAACCCTTCATGACTACTGTCACGGAGCAATGGACAAAGATGGGTACTGGACTTCCTGGTAAGTCTTTTATTAGATGAAATATGGCAAAACTACCTGCGCTTATTGCGTAAGAGAAGATAGAACACCATTCCCGTTTGAGCGAGAAGTTCCTGGTCAAAAGTACTGCTCCGACCTATGTCGGCAGTACCATGATGCAGAACTAGCCGGCGGACCAATACTGTCGATATCGAGGAACCACAAACCTATGAGTGATTACTCTGATTTCAGAGATTTAAGTATTACTAAGGCTGAATCCGACGGAGAAAAAGAATTCAAAAGAGTACAAAGGGCCAACCAAAGGGAGGCCCTGAGGAACACAGACTCAGTTAAGTATGTGAACCCCTGTATACTATACGATTTTAGTGGGAAAGTATTTCGTACTTACGAAAACGCCCAAGAAAAACGACTACAGATTATGATAGCACAAAGTAGGAAGAAAGAGATATACAAAGCTCTACTAAACCTATTGGCTACTTAATCTATTATATGGAGAACATATTACAATGCAAGTGCGGATACCATGGTATGACTGTAAACCAGGAATGCCCAATCTGCAAAACCAAATACTTTGAAGCCCGATGCACGGGCTGTGGGAATTAAGACCTCCCAATTAGATGTTTTATACAAATAATAACGATAAAATGACGAGGACAATATACATAAGCCAACTCGACCCAGAAGAACTGGAAGAGTTAGAAGCACGACTGACAGATGTCAGAGTGACACCACACTGCAGGGGAAGACCTGTTGGTTGTAGGTGTGCTACGACACGTAACAATATTAGCAAGGGCCGCCCTCACTGGGTTGGTTCCAGAGATAATCTTGTTAGAGAAGACTTCTATATTGTTAAGTTCAACAGAGACTTAACAATTACGCGTGCCACAATTTGCGGCAAGTGTAATGATTTGGACCTCAATGAAGAAACGCTTGAACAGAAAACCAAGCGAAAGGAAAGAGAAGGGCTGCAAAGGCTGCTCGAAGATGAAGTGGAAAAGCTAGCGCCATTAATAATATTGCTAGGAGACAAACTACAGAAACTTCGAACAGTCATGACTCTTCATGGGAACGAGGCTCGCGCAGAGCTTATCGATGCCTTTTTCAAGAATATGGAAGGAAGCGACTACGTAGAAGTCATCAAGATAATTCAGGAAGAGGATTGGATCAGCACGGTCATTAAGCGACCGAGTGAGACTGATTCAAGCCACAGAAAGAGAATCAAAGATGAAGTTCAACAAATGGTCGGCACGGTACTCAAGAGCATTGATTTAGCCCACAAGTTAGAATACTTGGGCGCAGATGATGCCGAGAAGGCGACGGCCAGCGCGATGGGACACAGATACTTGGTTGATAATAACCAGGCTGATGATCCCCATCTTTGGCTACCCGCTACAACCGAAGGAGCCGTTTACGTGTTCCTAAAACAATTCGGCTTTGAATTCAAAGCCCCGTGGTTAGAGGCTATGAGAGCCGCCGCGATTGAAGAAGGGTTAATTGAACCCGACAACGACTGAGCCAACTTTGTTAGTCTTGGTCTATTAGATGAATAAAAATATTAATTGCAAAGAATGTGACGAGGAGTTCGTCAAGGAGCATTTCAATCAAGAATTTTGTAAAAAAGAGTGTTTCGATACGAATAGGCGAACATATATGAGAAATTATATGGCCAGACGTAGAGAGACACTTTATTTTTTGCTTGAAGATTCTGTAGAAATGCCCGACGATCAAATCAGGGTTGCCTATTATAGGACTCCTGGTTTACATGATTTTATACACGACATCGCGAAAGATGAGCGAGTAATTGCACTGTCAATCAGTGGCAATGAAACTGGTGTTATCGTCGCAACTGCCTCCGAAGAAGAGTGAGGCTATTATATGAGAGAAGAAAATTTGAAAACTAAAGAAAACGTAATACGTTTTGTATGTGCAAGTTGCTCCAAAGACCTAGACATTGCTAGTTTGGGTGTGAGTAAAACTTGGCTAATACGAATTAAAAAATGTGATTGCGAAGAAGAATGACTTCTATTAGATGTTAGACTTAATAGAACTACCCGACGAAATAGCTGCAACTGCCACGATGGCAATGATCAGCGAAAACCCAAAACTTCAAGAGATACTTGAAGTATTTATGAATTACATCCTCAAACAAGAGGATGCTAAAGACTTGAGGATGCAACATGACAAACTTGTTAGCGCCTTCACGAAGGCGCCCCCGCCCTCGCTAGACGGCTCTGAAATCGACCCTGCGTCGATGGCAAAGTCTCTTGTAGGAGTGGGGCTAGTAATTAGCATTCATAATGAATTCGGAGACTATGTTCAACAGACCCTACATGCCATAGTTGATGGTACTAGGGAAATGGTTGAAAATATTTCTGGGTTCACTGAAGAAAACATATGAGGTTAAAATCCTCTATTAGATGAGTACCAAAAAGAAAAACGCGACACAGTACAAGCTTGTCTGCCATAAGGTTCCTTACGATTCAAAGAAGGAAGCAAGAAAGGCGGCTCAGGCGTCAAGTGGTCGAAATGGTGTGAGATACAAACCACACAGTTGTAAGTTATGTCCTAAGTGGCATATTTACTCTGCTAATTTGAAACAAATCAAACACAACCAACAACACTCTAGAGGTGGAAGGAGAGGTCGTAGAAAGGCTGTAGCTAGAAAGCGACCTAACCGCCGAAGGAGATGAGGGAAGAATCCCTCCATTAGATGGAAGTAATCAAATATACTCCTGAAGAATTGGGAGAAGAACTATGGGGTTATATGCCCCAATTTGAAAAACAAACCAATATTGGTTGGTTAAAGGAAGTTTTCAGGGTCTTAGAACCGGAAGGCGTTTGGGTCTGGCCTGAAACACTTAGGGTGTTTCATAAAACAGATTCCGAGCACTTCGTAGAAGTTCACGACGACTGAGACTATTAGATAACAATGGGATACGACATAAAAGTAACCAAAACAGAGTTCCAACGATGGTTTAGCATATGGAATTGGCACCGATGCCTAGTAATCGCTTTTGCGGGTCTAGGGCTTATTGATGATGACGAGATAGAACGACAACTAATGGTTGTCAACGGTCTCCAATACAGAGATCAGTCTATGGACCCCAAGGACGAAGACGAGGTTAGGTTCCGTATTCAAAAAGCTAAGACATCCGACGAAGCAACTATCGTACAAACCTCCTATGATTACGACCGCGATGGTCGAATCATCGGAGGAAATGCTACGATGCCAGTTTCGATGGAAATGAGGATTGACGATTCCTTCAACGAAGGGATTTTATCAATGCTAAGGATGCAGACAGAGACTAACCATCTCTTGATGGATCATCGCAAAGAACTTGATTTAACGATTGATGATGCAAAACGATTACACTCTATGTGTGGGGAAGAAATTAGCCCATATGTGAGTATGATGCTTGGTACTGGTGCTATATTGGGACTACAACTTTGTAGTTCTGAGCCCATCGAAATATGGGAAGCCTTTGAGGTAATCATTGGCGACGACATAAACAAAGACAAAGATCACCCAGGACGCCTTGAAATGTTAAGGCGTATCGAGGAAGCTAACGCTCACACTCCAACGTTCGTAATAGACGAACTATGGGAAGAGGTTGGCGCAATCGGTAGTTTCTGCGGTGTATTATTTGATGCAGCGTTTAACCAAAGCACTATCACAATCAACTAGCCACTTGATGGCTATATTAGATGAAGAGAAAGAAAAAAGACCCATTCACGACAGAAGTAAAGATAAGCCGACCTGAGAAAACTCAGTGGCCTATCGGCTGTCGAGCGGTTATTGATACAGGGGCAACCAGAACTTCGATTGACGAAGGTTTGGCCCAGGCCCTGAATCTTGAATCTGCAGGACAGGTTCAGGTAAGAAATGCAAATGGCGTACAGAAAAGGGAACTAGTCTGGCTACAAATAGAAGTATTCGATGAAATAATCGAACTACAAGTTTCTATTACAGACAGATCTAAGTTAACCTGTCCTATCCTAATAGGTAGGGATATACTACATAATGCATATACAGAGGAAGAATAACTCCTCTATTAGATGGAAAAAGAAAACATCGAGTGCTCTATTTGCCTAAAACCAATAGAACCACACCCAAAAGACACCCGACAGGAACAATGGAAAAAATCTGGCTACACAGGCTGGATCTATGGGAATAACCCCCAACCCATTAACGAAGGTCGCTGCTGCGACACCTGCGATTGTCTGATTGTCATCCCAGCGAGAATGGGAATGACTGGTGCGGTGGCTATTGCGTTTGGTCAGCAAATGTTAGTATCCAGGATTAACCCTCCGGACTTTGAAGCACTTATGAAATTAAACAACCAGGAGGAATAACCTCCTATTAGATGGAAGAAGTAGAACACAAATATGAAAAATGCCCCTATTGCCGACGATATGCAATAGAGCTAATCATTGTAAACTACGATAATCTCACAGGAATGGCCCGCTGTCGTAATTGTTTCAAGAAGATGAGACTAAAAGATTACGCTGCAGCCAAAGAATCTATGCGAATACGAGACGGTGGTCGTATAGGCGAGAAAAATTAACCAATAGACCTGCACGAAAAATGTTATTGCAATGTTAATCGTGCGAGTCTATATTAGATGAGTGCAGAAGAGATAAGAACGCAGATTGAAAAACTCTGTAACGACGAAGCATGGACCAAAACATTCATGTTGAAAGTTAAGAAGAACCGGAACGGCTGTTGGGAGTGGCAGGGCGGATTAGACCCTGGAGGATATGGAAGATTCCATGTCAAGAAACACCACGAGACAGGCACCGGAAGAAACTTCTTCGCACACAGAATGACGTATATGATCCACAGAGGATACATTACGCCAGACGAATTAATATTGCATCAGTGCCACAATAGGCTCTGTTGCAACCCGAACCATCACAAGTTAGGCGACCATCAAGATAACATGGACGACTTGCATGATTCAAGGAGAATCGCAGGGGAGAATAATCCCCGAAGCAAACTAACAGAAGATGATGTATGGGATATTTTGAATCTCTACTACGTTGGAGATGAAACTGAACAAGAACCTTACAGTATGGAAGACATAGTGAAGGAGTTCAGTGACTTAGACATCAAAAGAGGCACGGTTTCAGACATAATATATGGACGAACCTGGCCTGATATCTATAACGAATACTTTGAAAATTAGATGAGTGAAATCACAGAAGAAGCGATGGAAGAAGCAAACAGCAAGATACAAGAGACAACGATCCTGATAAACACCCCAGAAAGCGAAGAGCAATTTGGGATAAAGGGTACGTTTAACATGTACTCTGTTGGCATGAAGGACAACTACGATCTACCAGATTTGGAGATACGTGGTGTTCCTGGACTGCTACTCAGTGCTGCTGCCGAAACCATAAACGGAATAAATGCCTACCGGCTAATTTCTGACCAGCCAGTTTTGGTTGGTCAGGTTATGTCGTGGAGGCACGGTCAGATAAAGACCGAGCAAGGCGATGATTGGGATGGAAGACATGAGCACAAGGCGGAAGATATGATCCGCCTAACAAGTGCGATGACTGATATCCATCATGGCGAATGCGAATGTTGTCAATTTGGCGACGCTGGGGTCACTGAGTGATCCCTATTAGATGAGTAACGAACTTATTGTACTAGGAGTAATTGTCGGGTTGGCCATTCTATGGTCACTGGACCGATACAGAAACTCCATAAAAACCGAGGAAGAAGAGTAATACTCTTCCCTCAATTAGATGGCAAGAACAGCACGAGTAAGACTGAAGGTCAAGGCGTTCCTAAAGAGGAACCCCGACAGTAACACTAGACAAGTGTATGACCACATTAACTCTGCATTAAGACAAGGAACCACGATGAACCAGTTAACTAATATCCTATCGAAAGACCCGGATATTACAAGAACAGGTTCTCAAAGGGTATCTTCGGTAATTACCGGGAGATACTCCCTTGGACAATGGAGATTACGGGAGGAATAAATCCTCTCATTAGATGGAAACAACGAAAACCGTCCCCACTGGAGGGATAACAAAAACACCCAGACAAATGAACAGAATGGATTTGACAAAGATCGACCGACTATACTTGCATAATGCGCGTATTAGTATCGGTGAGACACTGTCCGAAAACAGCAAAGTAATTACAGATTTGTTAGTTGATACTGACAATTTAGTAAGTAATCTGCTGAATGAAATCCGCGACTTGCAGGGGCTAGAAGACGATTATATTAAAATAATTGCCGAGCTACAAAGCCAAGTCCTAGATGCACAATCCACTGTTCTAACCAAACAAGCTGATATGCGTTCTGCTAAGATGCAGGACCACATGTCTCGTAAGAAGAAGGATATGGTGAAGTTCACCCAATCCATATACGGCTGGAAAGTAAACAAGAAGAAAAAACTAGTACCCGATTGGGAACAGCAAGAGGTAATATCCTCTATGCGAGAAATGCTAGACAACGATACTTCTGCTTCCAGAGTATCTAAGATACTTAACGAGATTGGAATATCCGGTTCTAGGGGTGGAAAGTGGACCTCGGCTTCTGTCTTAAGGACAGTACGAGGTGACTTTCACAAGAACCTAGACAAATTTACGCCTCCTAAATGAGGCCGACCGCCTCCTGAGTGAGGCTATTAGATGAGTGAAAAATTTGCTGATGAGTGGTGTGGTCCTACTGGAATAGTGGAACCACCGAGAGAAGAAGATTTGTGGAAGCCCTGCCCCAAATGCGGAGAATTGCGATTCGTTGAATATTCGAATTTGGCAAGGGCCAATGTCGGCCCTTCTATTTGCCACCCTTGTGGGGTGGTTTTCAAATACCGAAGATACGACAAACAGACCATAAATTGGATTAAACCAATCAAGAAGAAACATGAATCAGCCTCCGAGTGAGGCTATTAGATGACTGATTTACATGATGAAATCATAGTGTGGCGTTTGCATATGGCAAACGAGCGCTTAAACAAAAGACTTCATTTCCCAGTAAAAATTACGATGCCATGCTTTGGCGAATTTATTGGGGAATGATCTATTAGAAATGGTGGCATTGAAGATGCGGAGAGCTAGATAGCTCTCCGTATTTTTTTTACTCAAATTTACAATCTTGTACTAGTGCACACAAAGCTTCGTATCTTGGAACGTTATGAACTCCCTTTGTAAAGTTCTTTTTGCAAGGGAAGTCGATGCTAACACCATGCTGTAGCTCTATTTCTACAATGTCCTCTCCTGCTACTCTCATTATCTCGTCGACTATCAAGTCCGGGTTCTCTAACTGATACTTGTCGATGCTAATCGCTGGTAAACCAGTAGATGGATGAATAGACCCAGGCACCCTAAGTATACGGTGCCTATCGGTTGTACATCCCTTGTCAACTATCTCCTTGACGTTCAACTTGTGCTCCTTAATCATGGCACTCTTTAGAGTTTTAACATCAAAATCAATTAGACTCCCTTTTTTCAACCTAGCAATAACCGCTGGGTCTGAGAGAAGGGAGTTTATTTTTTTTACTCTAGATTTTGGAAAATACTTCAGTAACTCCTCTTCATTAGTGTTACCGGCAATCTTGTTTATGAAATGCATTACTTGTCTATCCCATCCATAGAATGTTAGTCTATCATTCTCTAATAGTAATGTTCTATCTAACTTATCCCCTACTATATATCCCATTATCTGTTGTCTATCGTCTTTAGACAGCATACGATACTCCGGTGCTGATAATCTTATGTGAAATCCCTTATTACCGGAGAAGTTTAGTTGTACTTTACTAACATCGAAACCTAGGTCTGGTAGAAACCTCTCTATGATTGCTTTAGTTTTCTCTCGTATTTCGTCTATGAAATCTACTCTGTTTTCACTGTCTTCGATATAACTATCTATGTCGATTATGAAGTCCCACCCCATTATACCTCTCTTCGTTGGTCTTCGCTCATTTGGGTCCATATAGTATGCAGTCGATGCAAATAATGCTGGTGGAGTTCTCTTTTCTACGAGGTCTCGTGTAAGTTGTGATATGTTTTCGTAATACTTCGCCCTATCCCATACTCCTTCCTTTGGGTTAATTAGAAATGCTATCTCTCTTCGCTGTATATCTTCTATGCGTAGGTCTGCTGTAGCATAGTGTTCTTTGAATAGTTCTTGCAAACCTGCTTTCCCTGTATACATTAGTACTCACTCCTCTTACCTGATTTTCTGTGCATCGGCTGTAGACCATCAATAATAGAACTAACCATGTCAATTGTTAGTGTACTATCCCAAGTATCAATGTCTGGGACCTCGTTCATTGGTACCTCTAGAGTATGGGCCAAGAAATCTGATGATTGTACATCGTCTTCGCCAAATACTTTCCCTAACAAGTCCCTGGCATACTTTACTTGAAATTCTGATGCCATTCCATCGTTTGGTTTTTTGTTAATCGTTGTTGCTCGCTCGAAGTTGGTCGATTCTCTTGTGCTAATTCGTTGGTGAGGCTCAGTCTTCTCTACAACTAGTTCAAAATCCTCAGATTTAATCTTAACCATCCTTATTGTTTTCATATCCTCTATCTTTTCGAGTATCTTCAATATCTCAACCTTCTTCATATTACCACACCTGCCATGCTGGGTTCTTAGTCCCATCGTAAGAGTATACGCCCTTTCTAGAACGATGAATATTTGTTGTTCCACTATCTCTAGAAAACTCTCTCATGACACCTTCGATTATATCCATTGGGGGTATATCGTCCCATATGTCTTTCATCTTAGAGTATATTTCGCTGAACTCTCTGTCGTTTAACATGAAATCGTCGACTATCAGTTGCACGAATGTTTCTGCGACTTTCTCTCTGACTGACCTATCTGATTGTGTTAGACCCCCTTCCATTGCTGCCGGGTCTTTCTCCTGTAGTGTGTGGGACATAATATCTTCTGCAAATTGAACATGCTTCAGTGTCGCCACTTCTACTCCATCGAATTTAGCTGCTGCTATCGTTAATCGATACAGGGCGGCAACCTGACGATGTGACCTCAACTCTTCGTCACTGAGAGCTTCGCTTCTCTTCTTAGCGTGTTGGGTTACGATGTAATCTGCTGCCTTCCTGGATAATTTTGCTTCCCTATTTCGACAGACTTCTAGTAACTTCACTATGAAGGGCACATTTATGGTTATGTCATTTGAAGATACAATGTCTTCTTCTTCTTCGACAATAACTCCTTTCAACATGGCTCTTGCAATCTTCTTATCCTTATCTTCGTCGGCGGTGTCAAGTATAATAAATATCATATCGAATCTCTGTAGTAGAGTGAAATCCATATCAATTTGGTCGTGTAGAGGTATCATTTTATTGAACTTCTTCCGCTTCGCATGCTTACTATCTGGGTTTGCTGCTGCTATTATAGAGCACTTTACAGGAAGTCTTCCTTTCACTACCTTCGATATTACTACCATTCCTGATTCCATTGCTAGGTTGACGTCTCCTAAATCATATTTGTATAGGTTCAATTCATCTATCGCGCATATCGCTCCATCAGGAGTCAGTGGTATCTCGCCCGGTTGAATGACCCATCTCTTCTTATTTGTGTAAAGGTCTTCTTGTTGAACGCAAGCACCAGTGAGTCCTGCTGCGGTGGCAGCACTGGCATCAGTTATCCTGCTGCCGGGAACTATTTCTCGTACAGCAGCCAATATTTTACTCTTAACAGTCCCTGGATCACCTATGATTAATGCGTGCATTTGTGGTCTCAGCCCAAACTGTTCATTTGCCGTGCCGCCAACTGCGACTAACGTGAATGCTCTCTTTATCTCGTCTACACCATGTATGTGTCCTGCCCATCCTTTAGTAACCAACTTCATCTTTTCTTCGATGTCAACCGAATCTTCGAAGGCTTGTATTTCCTCTAAATCCTTCTTTGTTAGGTTTATTTCGGAGCTACTGGATGTCTTCTCGCCTATACTTGAAACTAGAATATAATGAGAACATATCAAACCATTCTTAGTCATTGGTTCCAACCTCATCATACCAACTAAACTAACTGCAGTGCCTGCTTCTATCGTGTCACACAAGTCTCCACGGAGTTCCACCATAATTTGCTTGCTATCGGATGATACCTGCTCTTGCTGTATAGTTAGTCTTTGGATTGCTTCGCTTTTAGATTCCTGACTGTCTAGTTTAACGAACTTGGGTTTCTGTGCTTCACAATGATAACACTTCAATGGTTTCACCATCTCTCCTCTTTCCACATCTTGTACGACTAACTGAATTGTTCCGCATTCGACGTCAAAAGTATTCTTTGTTATGCACCTGAATGCGATATGTGTCAAAACTGTCTTCACGTCTCCCTTTTCGATGACTTGCCCATGCATACTAATAAGTCTCCCAACATCCCCTGCCTTAGACAGAGCCTCAAAGTCTCTGAAGGCGTGTATTGGTGGATTAACAAACCTCCACTCTGGTCGAATCTTGTGAAATTTAGACCACTCTTCTAACCTAGGGTCTGCTATGTTTAGAAAAAGACTCTCAAATCGTTGGAACCAAAATAGTACGCTTTTAGGTGCTGAGACAATATACGAAGAGAGTCTATTGTAAGAGTCTCTGAAATCCTTATAATTATCAAAAGTTACACCTGCTGCCGCAATTTCCTGTGGTGTGGCAATAATTGTGTCAGATGGTTGTTTGACTGGCAGTACTACTTCGGTGTTTATAGAGTCAACATCTATGTAGCATATCGGAACTGCTGTTTTAGGACTCAGCGAGATTTGGTTTCTGATAGACGATATCGCGTTTACCCTGTGTTCTAGTATCGGTATGTCCAATTCCTCTAGTCTCTTTACTGCTGAAGAACCATTATCATCGATAATGCTCGCTCTCATAGTTGAGTCTGTGCCTGGGTCTTCAGTGTAGATGTAACCTGAATGATACATTAGGTATGCCAAAACTGACCTACGCATCCTTCGCTCTTCGTTCCCTATTGCAGAGTCGACGCTAACGGCGTCACTTAGTTCCTCGTTCTCATTTATTTGTATGTCTTCTATTACCATATAATCACCTACCTCTAATGAAGTTCAATCGACTTCCCACTACTTCATACCCTCTATCTGCCATAGCCCTAACCAATAGTGGTCGTATTTTCTTTAGGCTACCTCGACGCTTTAGGATTGGGTATCTCTCTGCATCTAGTAGCGGCATTAGATCATTTTGTTTCTTTCGAAAGTCAATGCTAGACAGGATGTCCTCTATCAATCCACTGTCAATCTTATCGAATTTGGATGGTGCTCCTCTGCTTATATCATAGAATGCTATTCTTCTATCCATCAATCTTTTCTTGCCTACCTCTATAGTTAGTTTAGATACTATGCACCTATGGAATGTAGTAGTGTCTAGTAACTTAGAAGTGTAGCCTCTATCAAAGGCTTCCTTGTTTGTAATGTGCCCGTGTTTCAAGATGTGAACTTGGACTTTGTCAGCGACATCGGAGTAATTTTTATTGTAGAATCTTTTCTTATCTAGGTATCTCCTCACCTCATCTCTATCCTCATCGGATAATGCGTCTAGAATATTTTTCACCTTCCTAATGTCTGTCGTCATCGTTCTGCCTCACTTGGAAATTAGTCTTGACAGGGGCGGCATATAATAGTTGTTAGAAAGGCATCACTTTCCATAACGACTCAAATGCTTAAATAGTAAAGGGTTCAGTGAGTTCTCCAATGGGTGTTGACACAACCGTAGTGAAATGTTTAGAATGCCAGTCAAGAAATCTAGTTTACGACGAGAATAGAGGTGAACGACACTGCGAAGACTGTGGTCTTCTACTCGAAGAAGGGATAGTAGATCAGAGTCCCGAATGGAGAGAATTCAACGAGGGAGGTGACGCGACTAATCGCTCTAGGGTTGGGGCACCAGTAACCAATTTAATACACGATAAAGGGCTTAGTACCCAGATAGATTGGCAGAATCGTGATTACGCTGGTGCTGCTATAAACTCGAAGAGCCGTTCGCAAATGTATCGTATGCGTAAATGGCAGATACGTAGTAGAGTGAAAGGTTCGCAAGAAAGAAACCTATCAATAGCATTGGTACAGATGGGGTTAGTCTGTTCTAAGATGGGTTTGCCGAGAACAATTAACGAGCGTGGAGCGGACATATATACTCGAGCGCTGAAGTCGGGGTTAATACGAGGTAGGAGTATAGAAGGAACTGTCGCTGCATCACTATTCATAGCAAACCAACAACTCTTGACTGCCAGGACTGTTGATGATTTTGCTAAGGTCACCAAGTTAACACCTAAGGAAATCAGTCGAACCTATCGTGATATGAAGCGAAAATTATCGATAAAAACTCCTGTGCCAACACCAATGGTCTATGTTGGACGCTTTGTTAGTAAGTTGGGTTTGAACTCAGAAACTGAGAGAAGGACCAGAGAGATAATCAAGTTAGCAGAAGAACGAGAATTAACCCACGGTAAGTCGCCGTCAGGTATCGTCGCTGCGGCATTGTACATTGCAGGGCAGCAGACTGGACAGATTCGTACCCAACGAGAAATAGCAGAAGTAACAAATGTGACAGAGGTCACCATCAGAAATCGGTACAAACAGTTGGCAAACAGCCTAGGTATTGTGTTAGAAATATGAATCATAATGGAAAGTTGGTACTCTCATGGTACCAATTACTCAACCGAAAACGCTGCACTGAAGATGTATTCTAAATGGAATGTTATACTTTCCATCTGAACTTTCCATCTCAAAATCAATATGGAAAGTGCTAACTTTCCACTTCATCGGCTTGCAGTGTCCCCTTTCTCTCTCAAAAACACAGTATATCGGTCAGAATGGATAATCGAACTTTCCATCACGAGAAACGATTAATTTCAGTTATGTTAATATATCAAGTAAGTAATATACCGAAAAAGTTAATAAGATAAAGAAAAGAAGTATAGTAACTTTCCATTAGTAAACTTAATCAGTGTATATTTACTGGGGGACCTCTATGACTTATGTTGTTACTTCGGCCTGTGTAGGTCATAAATACCAAGATTGTGTAGCGGTCTGTCCCGTAGAAGCATTCAGAGAAATGGAAACTTATTTGGTAATAGACCCGGATGATTGCATAGATTGCAATGCTTGTGTTTCCGAATGCCCAGTAGATGCAATATACGCGGAAGAGGATGTACCTGAGAGTGAAATGGAGTGGATTATGAAAAACGAAAAAGAATCCATAGATGCACCATTAGCAGAAGGTGATTCCCCCGTACTCGCGGAAAGTTAGTGGTGGGCAATACAGGATTCGAACCCGTGTCACCGGCTTAGAAGGCCAGCATGATATCCAGACTACACCAATCGCCCATATTAATTGAAAGTAATATTGTATAATTCGTCAGGGTCTTCTGCACCATCGAGGTAGTACATACCTCGCATCTTGTCTAATTTGTGCAGACGAACCGCTGAGTCGTCCATTTTAACAGCAGCCTTTAACAGTTCCTTAACCGATTTAGGCATCTGATAATCTTGAGGAATAATACCCTTCTTTCTGAAACTAAAATTCATGAGCACAGGAGTATCTTCCAGGTAATCGGCCACATTATCAATTATAGTTATGACGATGTCTTCATCAGTCATACCCTCAAATGAAACATCTCCCGGGGGCTTTTCAGGGACTGGTGCAGTGAAACCATCACTAACTATTGTTATTTCTTCCGCTACCACTTGGACGTCATCTTCTACATCATCTTCCTCAACCGGTCTTTCCTGTGGTTCTATATTCAATTCGTCTAATGACAAGAACGTCGTTACAGATTTGTCATCGTAATTGGAGGAGAGTACCTTTCTGGTATCTAGTAGGAAATTATTATTCATTGTATGTACCTCAGCCTTTAGGTCTCCAATGGTTTTGTGTACGTCCGTGATACTTGCAGTCAATTCCATTCTCAAGTTAGCAATATTACTTTGTAACTCTATCTTATCATCACGCATTAAGACTTGTAATATCTCCAGTTTTTCCAGTACTTTCGTCGTTTGAGAATGACCTCCACCGATGTTCGACCATGAGAACGCTTCCTCCGCCATAACCCTACTAGACATAAGAATAGACATAAATCTTAACACACACGTTATGCTCCGATTGGGTGTGACACCGATACTATTAGGGCTGAAAGAATCCATTTCAACGCAGAAATCGATGCAGATACTATCAGATGCAGGCATTAGGCATAGGTATGAAGATATACTGTCACTCGATACTAACTTGGGGCAGATGATGTTAGCGATTAGTGGTTCTGCTGAGGTTCCACAATTATTTGTTGGAGGTGAGAGTTATGTCGGAAGTGAACAAATTTCAAGATATGTTAGGGCTTAACTTTCAATGCCAAGACGCACCCCCACGCATAGGTAGCTTATGTCCCAATATAGGAATCAATGCTCCAGGTCCAGATAAAAACGATTTGAATGGGGAATTAACATGCATCGGGTGTCGTAGACTCATCGGGCAAGATAATGCCGTAAGTGATGATTTAGCCGACGACGATGTAATCGACGAGGAGAATGCAGAAGATGTTGCTCATGTTTTCGTAGCAGAGGCCGATAAAGGACCCGACAGATCACCAGAAGAAGATAAACAGGTAGCTAGAAAGAAAGTTATACAGAACTTAGTATCTGAGATGGTTGGGGCAGACAGAGACTTTGCATTGTACCTATCCAATAACCAAGAAGAGATAGTAAACAAACTAAGAGAATTGGAGAAAGGAGAAGAGACTAGTTTCAGGGAAAATACATCGATAGCACCAAAGATAATAGCGGTAGCATCACATATGTTGGGTCGTCTCCCGAATAACAAAGCGTTAAAAATCGTAGAAATTAAGACAAAGAATGTATACGATAGAAAGAGAATACTAGATAGAATTTATGATACCTCGCCTGAAAATGAAGTTTCTAAACAGATTAGTAGTATTGGTAGTATATTGGAAGTACCTGAACCAATAATAATCAAGGCTATTGACGATTATGAGAAGATATCGCCTACTAACAAAGAACCTAAGATACAGGTCTTGGCCGCAGCATGGCTATACTTACAGTGTAAGAAAAGTAAATGGAGATTGACGAAGCAGAAAATAAACGAATCAATACCCGGAGTTTCCAGGAACGCATTGAATCAAGCCATAGAATCATACCGAGTTTTCATGCGCAACCTTAATGGTACAATGGAAGAGTCGACAAACGAGGAGAGTTAATGTCCGTTAAACTAAGTTGGCAAGAATTCCGCGTATTACATAGCGGAGTTACCAGAGAATTGAAATCCCTAATGTGGAGTGCATACAAAGAACAAAACGCAGAGAGTTATATGGAGGCAATCGAAGCAGCAGGGTTCGAAGTTCCAGAAGAAGTAATGCATCATTTGAATCTGAGCGATACTGACAACGACGGGGATATCGATGTCGATGATGCACCAGTTTCTAGCGAGACTGATATGTTCAGGGAATACTCCAAGATAATGCAACAGTTGCAAAGATTCCCTCACGCATTCACCGCAGAACAGAAGAGAGAAATGGGGAACCGACTAGTAGAGATTGCGGTTGAGACCCGACCTAAGAACTACAAGTGCACACCAACTGATAGTTGGCAGATATGGTTTGGTCCAACACAACAATGCTTACTAATCAATACAAGCAGACACATAGCATTCACATGTTCACGCGCATGGTGGACCAAGAGATACCTCAATGGAATGTACGTAGATAGACAATTAGTTAACGATGTCAAACAAATAGCACGTATGCGTGCATCATACGAAATACGAAAGAAACTCGTTAAGAGAGCACCACTACCTGATGTCGAAATCATGGTACCAACCACCGCAGCAGAATATACTATGCGGGGTTGATACACTGTCAGATATCGTTTCTGAAGTAGCTGCCCTGAAAGCACAGATAGCGTTGCTAATGAATAGTGACAAAGAATTGTCACAAAACGTAGCATCAATTTGGGTTGTCTACGACCCTTCCAAAATATCTGTGTGGTGCAGCAAGACCGATTGTCCTCTACTTGGTAGGGAAGTTAGTTACGATGTTATGAAAGAGGAAGAGGCAGAAGATGGAGAGTTGGAAGCCATCGTCAAGCACGGTATTTCAGAAGAAGATTCTAAGAGCGGAGAATATGATGCAAGGATAAAGAGAGTAAGTTCTCCTCGTATCAAACATCACGACCTTGGCGTGATTGCCTCATTCACTTCCAAAAAGAAAGCGACCGACTATATCGAAGAGTACTTCCGGCTGAACAGAGGGACTCTCAGCGGTGAAAACGCTCAAGAAATAGGGTTATCAGAAATAATCGTCACTGCATGAAAATGGAAAGTCACACATTTCCATAAGATAGTTTAAGGACTGTACCCACGTCTCCAAACTTACCCGCGACGGAATTACTTCCTGGCGACGGTAGGAATAGATAGAATGACACCAGATAGAAGCATCCTAAGCGACATAACAGTACATATGAAATACGCCAAATTCAATCCGGATAAACATAGAAGGGAAATTTGGGAAGAGATAGTAGAGAGGAACAAGCAGATGCATATCGACAGATATAATCTACTATACCATAACAATACAGAGTTTAGAGACCTACTAGATAGAACATACGAACTAGTAGAGAGTAAAGCAGTATTACCTAGCATGAGGAGTATGCAGTTTGGTGGAGAAGCAATCAAGGTTGCAAACAACCGAGTTTACAACTGCGCATTCATGCCAGTCGATTCCTTTAATTCATTCTCGGAAGCAATGTTCTTACTACTAGGTGGGACAGGTGTCGGATATTCTGTTCAGAGAGCCAACGTCAATCAGATACCATCGAGAGCTACCAAGCGAAACGAGACAATGACACCAATCAGTTATCAGATTGGCGACAGTATCGAAGGTTGGGCTGATGCAGTTCGCCAAGCAGTTATCAGTAAAATGTTTGGCGTTGAAACAGAATTCGATTACTCACAAATACGACCGAAGGGAAGTATCATCAAAACGTCTGGAGGAAGAGCACCAGGGCCAAAGCCATTGGAAGATTGTCTGGACAGAATAATGGAAACCGTAGAAAACAATGTTCCTCACGGCGAGAGAATGTCACCAATAGTAGCGCACGATATAATGTGTCACCTTGCAGATGCAGTTCTTTCAGGTGGGATTCGGAGAGCAGCCATGATAAGTCTGTTTGACAACGACGACGACGAAATGCTTAATGCAAAGTCTGGAGTGTTTTGGGAAGACAACCCACAACGCATGAGGGCCAATAATTCTGTGGTTCTCGAAAGAGCGACTGTCACTAAGAAAGACTTCGAAAGAGTATGGGCGGTTGCTAGACACCATAACTCAGGAGAACCTGGATTCTACTTTACAAACGATGTAACATGGGGAACCAACCCGTGTTGTGAGATTGCTCTAAGACCCTTTCAGTTTTGTAACCTCACAGAGACAAATGTCAGCGACATAACAGACGAAATCGATCTTATGGAGAGAGTCACCGCTGCAGCATTCTTAGGAACACTACAAGCAGGTTATACAGACTTCCACTATCTCAGACCAATGTGGAAAGAAACAACCGAAAAGGATGCTCTGATAGGTGTTAGTATGACAGGCATTGCATCAGGTAAAATTCTGAATTATGATTTGAGTAAACTAGCAGAACTAGTAAAAAACGTAAACTCGATAACAGCAGAGATGATAGGGATAAATCCTGCAGCAAGAACCACTTGCGTTAAACCCGCAGGGACAACAAGTCTCACACTCGGAACATCTTCAGGCATCCATGCATGGCATAATGACTACTATATTCGTCGCATACGCGTAAAGAAGAACGAACCGATTTACAACTATCTTTACATTAACCATCCTGAATTATTAGAAGACGACGAATTTGATAAAGAAGACGGTGCAGTAATTTCTGTACCACAGAGAGCACCACCAGGTTCCATCTTACGCAACGAGAGTTCTATCGATTTGCTAAACAGAGTAAGACGATTTAGCACAGAGTGGATTAAGAACGGACACAACAACGGACTCAACACACATAATGTCTCTTGTACCGTATCGGTAAAAGAAGACGAATGGAACATAGTGAGAGAGTGGATGTGGGATAACAGAGATGCTTACAATGGTATTGCTATACTACCTTACAACGACCATGCGTATGTTCAAGCCCCATTCGAAGACTGTGACGAAGAAACATACTTGAAACTCGTAACTAATCTTACAAAAATAGATTTAACGAAAGTTTGGGAAACAGAAGACACGACTAATTTTGAAGGCGAAGCAGCATGTGCAGGCGGCACGTGTGAAATTGACTTTGTTTATGACGAAGAAGATTCAGAACAACATTGAAAGAGTATGATTGCTACCGAATAACAAATGGGATGCAAATACTGTGACCAATATCCGAATGCTAGGGTGAAAGACTCCACAGGATATCGGGCAGTTAGTCCTAAAAGATCGAAACTGAGAGCGTTTGTATTATCGCACTGCACTTGCGAAGACCTACAAGATAAGAAAGACGATATCAAAAAGTGAGATCATCGTCAGATAACCCAGTGAAGTCGAAGTCAGCATCATCTTCGTAATCGAACTCTTTCTCAAACTCTCCAGCTCTATGTACCGAGTTAGTCATTCGCTTCATCCCAATCTTATGCAAATCCACAGACAAATAATTACGCATCGCCCTACTCATATAGGGGTCCAACCCCATAAGATAAAGTCGCATGACTTCTAAAGACATCCGAACAATGGCTGTAGTGTTCCATGGTCTTGACTTTGGATTACCACTAAAGGCTTCATCAACGTTGAATGGAAGGTGATATTTGCCCGTCCTAAAGAACATCTCTCTGACTGAGAGCGGCAGGTATCTGAAAGCCCCAAGTTTGTGCATCGCTTGGATATCAGCGATGGTGTCTAACATCCCATGGTCGATTCCAATACCGATTCTGTCACCTTCAAGGTGCGCGGTCCTCTCCCGAATCCATAACTTCTTGGGAGAATTAACTACCTTACTTCCCATCAAAACATCCTTTAGTTGCATTTCTCTTTCTAATCTTCTCTTGCTATCTGCAGGCCACGTATCCGGATCGAAAGGGTCGATAATATTCTTAGAGCCTTTCGTTCTACCGCTCCCCTTTCCTCCCATAATATACCATCAACTGACACATAACCAAATATGTTTTCCCAAAAAGGGCATTTTTGACGATACGATAAATACTAAATCAACACATCACTTATTACTATACACAAGTCAACACGTCTCATGCAAGTGAAGGCAAATGAGGTCGTGCTTCTACTAAACGGTAAGATTGAGACCATGAGCGATGTTAAGATAATAGAGACAGAAGATTGTGTCTATATCGAAGACTCATTCAAACTAGGTACAGACGATGCAGGAGAAGACCTAATCCAAAAGAGATTCACACAGTATCAGCGCAAAGACCTTCTAAAGATTGTGTGGAGCGAGGATGCACTCGTTGAATCTCAGAAAGAAAGCATACTAGCAGAACTCATCCAAGACAAGTTCGAGCATCTTATGGACATGTATGAAGAAGATGAAGATGAAGATGAAATCATCGGATCGCCAAAAGTCGATAAGAGAGATGATCCAAGTTATGATCCCTATGGCAAGAAGAAGGAGGAGTAATCATGGGAGATGCAGTTGATGACGCCTACGAGAAATCGCAGAAAGAAAAGCCGAACTATGTAGAAGTAGAGTCGGATATAATCGACGCAAGACTTATCTCAGAACTTAAGGTTCTCAAAGATGAAGTCAATATGGTTTACTCCAAACTAATAGCAAACCCATACTTGGCACCCGAGATGGTGGAAGATGCAAGAAGCACATTGGTAAGAACAGCAGGAGTACTAATGGAGTACGGAATACCACTACAACACGAGGGCAAGAAGAAGACTCCAGACGACATAATTAGAGAGTCAATGGCGCAACTCGCAGGCATACTCGGTGCTAAGGGAGCAGGAGCTGCTCTAAGAGCAAAGAGAAATTTCCAAGATGCTTGGAAAGATCTTACAGACAGCGAGGATTTCGAGATATTTCAAGACCCTGACACAGGAGATTACTACTTCATTGACCCAGTCAGCGGAGAAGAATATGACTGTGACGAATTCGGTAATGAAGTGGAGTGATTAATATGGTAATGGAAGACAACTACGGTAATGAATATGATGAGTTTGAGGACGACGAACCTACTCAAACTAGCCCAAGGTGGAGAACACTATCACCTAAAGAAAGAAAACTCCTGATGAAGAATGTATTCTCAAACCCAGAGTGGTACGATAACTCACAGGGAAGTCCAGTCTTTGAAGGTGGCACATCAAACCCCATGTTTGAAGAGATTGCTGAGAAAGCAGACGCCCCTGTAAAGGAAGTTAGACGATACTACGCTGCATGGCTAAAGAGTCAAGGGTTCACACCTGCCGACTTGAGAACCCAGGAGCAACCCGCCGAGCAGGCTACTTCGTCTGCATATCATCAGTCACCATCTCAAGCAGCAACAACACCACCAATGGCTTCCGGACCAATGTCTGGTGGGATGTCTGGGATGCCAGGGGGTCCACCATCTCTACCCACAGTAGCACCACCACCGGATGACGGTGGAAATGAAATGTGGGCAATGATGCAATTTCTAACTCAGCAACAATATATGCAAATGCAACAACAGCAATTTCAAATGCAAATGATGATGGAACAGAGAAGACTGGACCAACAGAAGGAAGGCGACACGCGAAGAGAAGCGATGGCTAGAGACCAACAATTCATGAATCAACAGATGTCATTCATGCGGGATATCACCAAGAAATCAGGAGATGATGGATTCTTCGATTCGGAGATGAAAGGAATCTTCAAGGAGAGAATGGTCGATAGCATGTTCGGCGAAAAGGACGAAGGTTGGAAAGACTCAATCAAAGATGTACTAGGTAGCGATACACTCAAGGCTGCTGTTGGCGGATTAGGTGGAGCATTAAGTGCAGCAACGGCTCCTAAGGTAAACATTCCAGCAGGATACGATAACCCAGAATATAACCCGTATGCGCAGGCTTCTATGGTTCAGACTCAAGCACCACAACCACCACAACCGCTACCAATGGTAGCACCTGGAGCAGTAGAGCAAGCACAACCGCTACCTGATGGAGTGTTCTTCTCTGACGAAGCACCACCCCAAATAGTGGCGCCACCACAGCAACCCACTCCAACACCAACACCAACACAGTTCAACGACGACGAGTACAAGAAGATACTAGTTTCCGCATTCGTGGAAGCAATGGGCCCAGTAGCAAATGACCCACAGGTTCTGAGTGCCCTGCAAGAGCAAGTAGACGTTTCAGTAGCAACAACAATGATTGAGATGCCCGACGCACTACCTCAAATCAAACTACAAGCAATGAACGAGAAATTACTCTTAATCAGAAACCTCCGCGATATCGGTATGGGCATGATGGACCTGAGAGAAAGGACACCACCAGGAACAGTACCATCCGACCTAGTTGTCGGAGCGGTTGTCGGAGAACTCAGAAAGAATCCGGAGTTCTACAAGATATTTGCAGAAAACACCTACGACGAATTGATGGCGAAGATTTCACCATTTAAGACGACAGGAGCAGTTGAGAAGGACTATGCTTACCTATTGAAGCCAGAAGTTCAGGAAGTATGCCGACCATTACTACAAGCAGTAAAGAACGACGCACTGCAGAATGGCGCACCTCAAATGCCCGGTCTTGCGTAAGGTGATTTGATTGATGTTTGAAGACGATACCCCTGTTAATAAATATGAGAGTAATAGAGTATCTCTCCCTATATGGGGATTCCTATTACTATTCCTAGGTCCAGGTAGCATAACTATTGCGTATCTAATACTAGAGTCTAGTCTGGATATAACTACCTCGTCGATAATTGCACTAGCAGTGATGAATGGCTCAATCAACGGCGTTATTGCATGGTTGACTATTCGTTTAGATGGTCACTCCAATGACGCACTAGAACATTTAGACATTATCATGGGAGGAATGGAGGAACTCGATGCTACATTAGATGAGGCAAACGAGATGGTCGAAAGTTTCACTACAGATATCGATGAAGCAAAGAACCTATTCACAAAAGTCGGCGTCGACCTGAGTTCTCTAGACCTAGAACCAATAGCAGAAGTTGTCGAGAAGCTAAAGGAGAACAAAGACGAACTAACCGAGATTCTTGACCACCTAAAGGATATTGATGTTACACATTATATCGACCAAGTTAAGAGAATCCATTGGCAACAACTATTGGACTCAGCAGAAGAGATAATGAGTTTCATCCAATCTAAGGAGGCATCTGTTCCACAATTAGCAATCGCTTCGACAAAACTACCGAACATATCTTCCCCCGATATATTTGAGGAAGAGGAAGACGACTTCTTTAGTCCAGGTCTTACCCTAATACCACCAAGCACTAGGAGTCTAAACTTATCTCCACCAAAGAGATTTAACTGAGTTCTTCTATCTCCGCAAACCGGATTTTGGTGAATGGAACTTCGCCTTGCGCACATTGTATTTTCTCTGCAGAGACCTTCACGATTTGATTATCATCCAAAAAAGCGATTCCAGTGCAACCGTCTTTTACGAGTTTAATCAGATTATCTAAGTCAGGTTTCTTCACCCTCCATATACGAGGTTTAGGAATTCGCTTTCTCTCTTGGCTCTTAGGCAGTTTTATTCCAAATTGAACTTGCATCATTATTGGTCCAGTTAGAACATCTATACCCTGGTCTTCCATAGCCTTTGCAACGAAGAATCTCACAGACTGCTTCCCTTCCTTACTCTTCTTCGGATCATATGCACGTGGAAACCCACCGTGCGTGCTAAATCTTGGTCTACCTTGCGAAACAGGCTCACCGGGTATCGTTACCGTTAGCTCTCTCATAGAGGCCACTACTGACAGAGAGTAATGAATATTGTGAAAGGTGTTTTACATGACCACCCTTTCCGAACACTATGGAAGAGGGGCAAGTCCTACACATCAAGTACAAGGATCATGTTCCGATTCAGAAGCGATTCGAAAGTATTGTCCGAATCATCGTGGACATGATCGAAGATGGTATGCGAGACCAAGCCGTACGACAGAAAGCAATATCTATTGTTAACGCAGCGGGCGCTAGAGGACACGATGAGATTGCCGAAATAAGGGCAATAACAAAGTGGGTACAGACCCACATGGTCTATCGCAAAGAACCAGTCGGGGTCGAGTATTTTCACACGGCTAGAAGACTACTACGCGACATAGATAATGGTTCATCCGCAGGCGATTGCGACGACTTCGTTATTCTTGGCGGGTCGCTACTTGGTGCTCTGGGGTATCCAGTTGGCGCACTAATCGTCGACTCCTCTGGAGACGGTACGTTCAATCACGTGATGCTTGTAACAAAGACATTCGGTGAAACTAGGGAGTTTGGAAGCAATTGGATCCCTGTTGAACTCATCTATCCAGAATTTGAACTAGGACAAAGTGTTCCCATTTCAAAAGTATACCCACTGATGGCAGAGGCTGGTTCTATACGTGCGCCCGTAACTAGGAACACAATTAGTGGCTTGGGCAATGTCACCGTATCTAAGAACCTGAAACCATATGTCCGTAAGAAGAGTAACATCGGAGACATATTAGCAAAACACCCAATAGCAAAACTGTTCGGAAGGAAGTGATTGAATGCCGATTCCAAAAGACAACTCTGCTTACAAGCTCCTCCAAACGCCAGGTTATTCCCGTATGGGAGCCATATCGTGGTCAAGTAACGAATTTTGGGGAACTCTCATAAGCGGAGCCTTGGTGGGAGTAATGACAGTGACCCTGTTTAACCGATACTACAAATGAGATGATTAAAAATGCCAGCAATGAATATATCACTACAGCGCCGGATTGGAAGACTACCAAAAAGTCCTGACTATTTGGATAATATTAAGCCAACAATCTTTGAAAATAACCACCGTGGTTTTGGTGCGAGAGTACCAACCCCGATAATGAAAGGGTTCTTTGGAATCGATAAGCACAAGAAGGGTCATGACGAATCGATGGCTGCAGGGTCTATGGACCAGTCAAAATCGTTAGCATGGTATGGCAATGATGGAAATCGTTCGCTTCCAGCAAATGGCATTTATGGAATCGGAGCAGCACCAGGACACGAGACAGTCATGCCCGCAAGGATGGACTACAAGCCTTCGCATTGGAATACTCCTGGACTTTTTGGAGTTCAGAATACACTAACTCAGAATTGGAAACCTATTGCAGTGTTCGTCGGAGCAGGACTACTCGCTAGGCATTACAAGTATATCTGAGTAAGTGATGGTATGTTAGACAATAAAAACAGTTGGGTGCTAGTCGCTCTTGTTGGAAGTGTCTTTGTACTCTCAATAATTGGGAGGATCGAGTAATGGCTAAAAAGAAAGACTATAGCAAATATATGCTAGGTGGACTCGCAATTGGCGGATTATATCTGATGACTAGAGGTTCAGTGTTAGGACCAACTTTCCCGGCAAGACATGCATCTTCTGCGGCAGATGCCGGAGTAACTCCAGGTTTATTCTATTACATCAGCGAATCAACAGAATGGAACGACTATCAGATTATGCAACCGGCTCTAGCACCAGAGATACCCCAAATCATAATTCCATACACATACAACGAGACCGTTACATATTTAATGGCACGAGGTATGTTACAGCCTGCAGCAGAATCAGAAGCTGTGAAGATAATACAACAAGGATATCCTAGTGTAGTAACTAGACTAGCATCTCTATACGATAGCCCCAACAGGACAATAGGCGATAGGAGAGAGATATATGCTCACCTAACTCCACTGTATAATGTAATGGGCACGCCAAACGATCAGCGAGTACCATCTCCTGGTGCCACAGTTGCTACTACCACACCAACGGCAGAGTCTGTTCAAGGTATGGCAGTCAAACACGGAGTAGCAGGGCATTATCATCCTGGCGGAATGCAGGGTGCCCACCAAACTACTAACAGAGCTGGCAACAGAATGGCTAGGTCTATCAGTGGAATGAAGGCATGGACCAGGGACCACGCAAAGCAAGTTTACGAACAGCGACAACTCTCTGCTACTAGAGAAATGACACTGGAAAACATGAAGGCTGGTATGGATATTAATCTATACAAGCCCGTAAATACTCTAGAGGTATTCAGTGAAGCACCGCAGTATGGCATGCAACAAGCAGACAACGTTGGGAACGCACTCGTTAAAACGAGGGACTCCATGCGAAGGTTGCTGTGATTGAATGACGCTACGCCGACAGTACCAATTGGGCAGCGATATATTCGATACTGGCCCGTTTGCCGGATATCGGGGACTTGGTAATGGCGACGACGACGGAACACAGGATTCCAACGACCAAGATAGCGGCGAAATAATACCATTAGATACATATGCAGGAGTGATTGCTGCTTACAGCGCAGGTCAGATACTTTGGCAAGAGGCTTACAATCTTCTCGTAAATACATTCAACGAGTCGGATAACGATGCGAACTACGCCCTCGATGTTGAAGTAGACATTATCACCGAGCAGTACGAATCGGAACGGATTGCAGCATTGGCGGAAGCACATAATCCTGGGCCTCCAGTAAACAATTATGCCGTAGGAGAGTATATTTCTCCAAACGTCGGTAATGCAGTCCTAGCAGAACAACTAGTCCCTGGGAGCAACTACCATTATTGGGACGGTAATATGGCTACACATAATTGGAATTATCACGGCGTCTCACTAACCCAGTTAAAAACTGGATCCAATGGAATCAACTACCCCAAACCAATATGCGACCCCATTGGTGGGTATGCTATGTGCATATCACACTATTTGGCAGATTACGACAACGCAACCGGAGCTTTCAACGGATTCAGAGTGCTAACCGCAGCAGAGTTAGGTGGAGGCGTTCCTGCCGGGATACCTGTCGCGACAGTTATGCAGATGTTTACCAAACCACCACAAGCAAGGAATGCCATACTGGAACACAGTGGAGTAGATTTCGATATGGGTGTGGGGTTCCAAGGCACTAATTTCTATCTAGACTGTGAACAGAGACCAATATGGAGAGAAGCAATTGGCATGCCAATGTCACCAGAATCATTTTTCCTACTTGAACCAGAACTTGCTTTGGAGCATAAAATCACAAAGATCCATAGCGAAGGAATCACGTGGGATGCCCCTCAATCTAAAGGAATCTATCCTTACATTATCACCGGGGGAGGTGCCGGCAAACATTACGATACCGGACATGATGACAAAGAGAGTATTTTCCCAGGTGGAGTTAGTAGGCAAGACGGATTGAACAGAGAGTTTGGTGGTTATGGATGGGGTAATTTCCGAGTAGGCGAGAAAAGCAAATTAGGCTTTGGTGCTAAGGTAGAATACCTTGGAGAAGACGGCGCATTCAACGCATACTCAAAACATCCACCAAGTATAGCAGATTGCAATACTGAGGGAAAAACCATGGTTATCTTCAGATTTCCAAGGCAACTAGACCCTGTCGCAGATAAGAAGACCATAGATCTGTATGCTAACGATCCCGGAGTACCAGACTACAGTTTCGGATTTACCAAGTATTGTTATCCATACCCTGGTGCATCAGCAGATAAAGACGAGTACGCTTTGATTGGCAGACTAATGCCGACTAATTCAGACGAAATTGGCGCCGACAAGTTCACTGCGGAAATAGGCGGCGAGACCTTTGGCGGTAGACAAGCGATAAAGTTCGTACCAATGGTGAGCCCCTCGTTACCTCCAGCGGATAGACATAGACCATACATGATTAACAACCCAGGCGCAATGAAAATTGCCGAACTGTTTACTCTTCCACATATGTTGCTGATAAATTTGTGGAAGAAGCGCCTTTCAGAAAAAGTCGACAGAATATGTTTCGACACAACATCCGTAACAGGCGCAACCATTTCAGTAGCAGACCCACATAAGACAGCATACTTCAATAATTCAAAGATAAACAACGCGTATTTTATCAATAGAGATTTCAATGTGGGTAGTACTGCATTCACAGTCGGTCAGTGTATGTTATCTTATGAAAAGGACTCTGCGGCTATCGACAATAGACTTGGTCTAGTAGATTCCTCGGAGAGGATGATACTCACAACAAGGACTGATACACTAATCACCAGTGAACACGTTGGCTTCAGATCTGACGATATAGCAGAGAGAAGTCCTAGAGATGGCACAGCAGCAGGAAACTCCACAAGCGATTATCTGATACCAACGATGACCATGACCACAGAGGACTTAGTTAGTGGAGACGAACCAGTTGGTGCATTAGCAGTTAGAGAGACATTCGAGAAAATATTCGGGTACCCGCTAACACCAGAGTGGTTTGCCACGATGAACTTGTCAGGACAAGACCCTAATGATCCTACTAGGTATATAGTTAATACAAGCTATGGTACATTTAGTTATCCTTACTCTATAGTAGGGTTTACTATACCTGGGTATTATGTTGGACCAGTCTTGAAGTATGATGAAGAAGGCAACCCAGTAAACGCAACCGAACAGAAACCTGGATATATTGGGGATAAGAATACATTCCTGATGTATCAAAGCCCATTCGGTCAGTTGAAGAAACACACTATCAATTTCCACGACGAAATACAAGCCCAGATAGATATCGAAGACAGTGGTGGAAGTGCAGAAGATGCTTTCGAAGATGATTTCGGCGAAGATTACGGCGACGTCACACAGGAGAACCAAGAAACAATCCAGTATGAGGAGTGGCTACTAAGCAGACTCATGGAAGACCACGGGAACACCAGATTCACAGATACTGGATTCAAAGCAAATTTCAGAATCTGGAATCAAGATTATGTTCTAGGTAAGGACTTGATAAATGCTGGATATCCAATCCCAGGGATCGATATAAGTTCCTACGAAGCAGAAGCGGCAGCAGCAGGAATACCAATATATTCTACCACGGACGAACCTACTCAAGTAGCAGGTCTTGGCGCCTTTACAAACTCAGACGGATTCACTGTCACAGATGTTACTGCAAAGTGGGGAACATTGGGCATGGCCAAGAACCGTTACACCGGAGATGTCGGGATGTCAATGGTACCTTATAGTGCAAATATCCAAGACGAACAGTTCGGATATATGGCAATGAGCAACCTCGACGGTATGAGCAACCTCGACGGTATGGGCAGTTTCTTAGATGATGCCAAAGATACCGGCAAAGACTTGGCTATGGAAACTGCAAAATGGAGTGGTATCGCAGCAGGCGGCGGTGCAGCAGTTGCAATGGTAATATTAGCCGGTGGGGCAGCAACAGCCATGGTCACCAAAGGTGGCATCTCTGCTTTAATGAGTGGGTTCAAATCAAGCAAAGATGATTGACATTAGTCTTTAGACAGGCAACACCCTCTTAACAAGGTACCGTCTGCGCATAACTGATGGTAGTCAGCCCTGACTTTTCGGACAGTGTTGTTTACGACTTCAAGGAGAAGTCTGCGAAGATAATCAGCACATACGGTCTGACTCACCTAAGAGGAACAGAAAAGATGGACCCCGCGACTAAGCTTGCAGCGGAGTTTATCAACCTGGCAAAGCAAAGTTCAACGAATCCAAATATGACAGACTCTATGCTACAATCCGAACAGCGGATGTACCTAAAGACAATGGAGCAGAAGGTCTTAGAGATATCTCAATCTCAAGCAAGAGCACTCAACGGTCTTAGAGCACAAGCACTAGGACAACCAATAATCGCAGATGCTAACTGGGAATCGACAATCAATTCTGTTGCAAAGGAAGTTGACAGAATTGCCGTTGTTAACAGTAGCACCATAAATACACTATCTAAGCAAGAGCAGGAAATGGTTGACGGGATGTTTGCATCAGTCGTCGACAGAGTCCGAGCACATCATGGGAGAGACCCCTCCGCAAATAGCGCGGCATATGCAGAGAAAGAGGCATCAAAGAATCTCAAGAATGTCGAGAGACAACTCAGTAAGATTGCAAAGGACTCCCTGAAGAACCGACAAAATCAACTTGCCACGGACTACGCTGGTCAACTTGATAGATACTTGTCAACTTTCAGTCAGATGAAAAAGGCAATGAAACCCGACGAGGTGAAGGCCGCTAATCAGCACGTATCTAACATAAAGACAATGATTCGGACATTCAAGTCAAATAGTGGGATGGTTAAGAATCCTCATTTGTTAGAGAACCATATTGCTTCAATCCAAGAGGAGTTCAGAAGGCTGAACGAAATCGAGGGGAATGTAAGTGAGACAATCTCTGCAGTAGCAGGAATATTTGGTGGCACGTCAAGAAGGACAAATAAAAGTCACTTCGCGATAGGTGGTGTTGGCTCAATGACCGCCTACAGCGAGTTAGAGACACGACATCCAGAAAGAACCAATCCTGCACACATAAGGTCAATGCAGTATTTCATGAACCAAGGGCAGACATTCGAACAAGCACACGAATCGTCGAAGGCATACGGATTCAACCCCGAAGGTGGAGTTAGATACATGGATTTAGACCAGCGAGTCAACTATCTAGGAAAGGTTCCTGTGACAGTAGAAAACAAAGACACTCACATCCTGAAGGAATCATCTGATGGCCGAAAAGGCTTAAACGTGGTAGGAGCAGGAGTCGGGTCAGTGGGAACCCTGGTTATACTAACAGGCTTGGGCTTGATAGCGTACAAGGTAACCCGTACAAATGAGAAGGACGGACGATAACATGAATTTTATTAGAAATAATGGAGAAGTCGTGACTGTTAATGATAATGATGTTACGACCCTCGAAAAGAATCAAAATTATACACTATACGGCGCAAAGCATAATCCAAGCGGTGAGCAAATGGTATTAGTAAACTACAACGAAGCAAATATGGATAACGACATCGGTGGCGATGTCAGAGACTCCTACGAAGAAATAGAAGCAGAGCAGGCAAAACAGAATCCAGGTAAAACCACAGCAATCAGGTGGCAGAATCTCAGACTACAGAGCGCAATTGACGGCGAACTAGTTGTTTCCGGTGTCTCTAAGAAAGCAAGAAAGGGAGCTCAACGTGCAGGTCGAGGATTTTTCAGTGCTATAGCCGGTGGCGCCGTTGCAAAGAACGATTCCATAAGGGACGACCCATTACTGATAATGGCAACCGCAAAGCACTGGTATAGTTACATTCAAAACATGAATACCGTAGATATTGGTGCAGAATTTGCTGCCGGAGTCTCTCACGCCCAGAGAGCTAGTACAGCACTATTCGCGCACGAGTGGCAGAACGATCCAGGTCATGACAATTTAATGAGAAGGCTACTACCAGGAGCAGACGTCCAAGACGCTATTGCAAAGGGACAGATTGCATACGATGTTCTTACACGCGGACGAGATATACTTTCGCAAGCAGGATATGGCGGGAATCAATCCGAGATAATGCACAAGCTCGTTTACGATGTATTGAGGTCAATGCCAATAGAGACATACAACTTCTATACTCTGTATCAACTTCACGTCCACGAAGGCGATAGAATTTACAGCGAGTTCCAAAGCAGATATGTGCCACTGGATGTAGCAGAAGTCGAAATGGTTCTAGAGATGCAGCGTGCTCTCGATGTGGAAGGAGACGCATACGCATTCAGAACTACCAACAACGAGCAGCAAGCAGTGTTGGCTTCAAAGGTAATGAGGTCAGCAGTTGCCGCATACGAGGTTGGAGACACAGTCACAACCAGAACCGCAATACACGCACTACAGCAACCTCCGTACAACTTCAGACCAAGAGCAATGCCAATGGCAGCAGCAGGTGGAACCGGAGTGGAGACCTACTACCTAGAATTCGAATTGGGTGGCGGAAAGGGCGAAGCAACCAAGACAATAGACCAACTCGAAAACGAAGGAGTTGCGACAAAGACGTCTGGCAATAAGATGGGAGCATGGGTCCTTGGAATCAAGGAGGGCGACCTCGATAAGAACAACAGACACAAGCTAGACAAGCACGCAGGCAAAGATACAGTGCAGATTGCACACAGTCAGTTCGACCTAACACCTGCATACCTAGCAGTGAAGTTGAGCGGAAAAGACGGAAAAGGAGGAGGCAAGTGGAAGTTAATCGATTACACGGAAGATTACCTAAAGTCTGACAACAAGAAGGCCAAGCAGATTAAGCAAGGTCTAGGCAAAGGTGGCGGCAAAGGTGGCAGCGGCGGTGGTGGAACCGAAGGTCGAAAGGAGTGGACTAAGAAGAAGGAGTGGAAGAAGAACCCCGCGGGAGTAGGTCGAGGTAAACTTCACCACATCGAGATATGGCCAAAATCGCAGCTAAACATGAAGCGAAGAGAACCCGCAGAAGGAAAGCAACGAGGAGAGACTCGGCACGGAACTGGTAAGAGCAAGGGCCAGGGGTATTGGACAAGAAATGTTTACAAGCATCTTCCAGAATACCAAATGCTACAGATGGGAACCCTAAAGAAGACTGGAGAGGAAGCACCTTTCAGGATTAGACTACCTACTTCTCACTTCGCAATAAGGACGCATCCTGCGACAGGCTACAAGACAGTCATGCCCAAGAAGAACAAAGCCAACAAAGAGTTCTTGAAAGCTTACGAGGACTTCTTGACATTCTATGGTATTCCAAAGCACGCTCCTTCGAAAGACACCCACAACCGGTTTATCATTCCTAAGAGTGAAAGAGTGCAAAGCGATTACTTCAAGGAAGTAAGATCTAAGTCCGGTCAGTGATTAAAATGAAGGTTAGGGTTCCAGCAGGCATAGCAGGGGGTTCTCTGCTTAAAGCACACAGATGGGTTAAGTCAACTATTGCAAAGACCAATCCATCCGGTTCCTCTAACAACTACAAGATACAATCAACTAACGGAACGCCACTTAGTCTGAGCGATTTGACTACTCAGTCTTTTGACGAGGTATTCCTATTATCAGGTCCACGTTCTAATCCAGGCAAAGTATATCCATATCCTGTAGATACCTATAACTATCCTACTCATGATAGTAGAAGACTAGTAGGTAATGACTATGCAGCAATACTAGGTAAAGATGTAGATGCTTCTATGGTAGAGAGACTGATAGCACAGAATGGAGTATTCAGTGGGCTTAACACACTCACCAAACTACTCTACACAATAGATTCGACTCACCACACTGCATCTGATCCGGATGTTGCAAGGATAATACAGAGCTACGTTAACGCTCAACAGAAGAAAGGCGTACGCTCAAATCCTGGAAGACCGTTCTTCGCAAGAGGAGTAAACGACGAGTTCAGAGGAGTGCTATCTCCAGAAGAGGCTGTTAAGGCATTCGTGGAAGACAAATATGGAGTATCGCCGGGCCAACATTCAATGCCCTTCACATCTGCAATAGACAAAGCCCGTATCGTACGAATGTATGGTTTGCAAGACGATAATAACGTAAAGAACTTTGTAGATCACGTATTGGGTCCGTATTTGGCGGTGTCGATACCAAACGCCAACTTCCTGAAGGCTCTAAGAAGTCAAGACTACTATGGTGAAATGCAGAAGTACACCATGAAACTTCGTGGCGATAAGAAAACCAGTGATGTAGAAGACTCTCTGATGTGGAAGAAACTAGTATCACTTACTCCTATGACCGCGAAAGATTTCTATGAAGGCAAGGACTTCGCATTTGTAGTAAACCCATATTTCTCAAGAAGTGGACTGGGTCAGGCCATGCTGACGAAAGAACACGTGGCAGAACTGATGAAGATAGTCGAAAATCACCCGAAAGGCGTATTAAAGGAAGTTACCACAGGATTTAGGAAAGAGACTAACTTACTATCAAAGTTCCTTGGCGTGTTAACGGGGGACGACAGTCAAGTAGCATGGGCGGCAGCAACGTCACAAGGCAAGATATTAGCAGAGGGAGATAACCCTCAGGAGATTCTAGATAACCTGCGAGCCATATACGAAAGTGAGTCCGACGAAGATAAATTGGCTGATGCTTTCAGTAAGATGTCTCTCATATCAAAGGAGGAGGATTTGGGCATATTAGAATACAGAAATAATGTCGGAGGGTTCAGACCAACAGCACCTCCATTCTGGCCAAAGCCTGTGGTGCTATCTATTATGGATGTTTTGAGAGGCAACATCAACCTCTTAATGAGCAAAGGGTCATTCAATGCGGGGCAGGCATTCCTAGACATATCTCACGACGAACCGCAGCCAACGGAGATGATTACCCTTCCACCAAACGACAACAACGACAAAAAAGTCAAAATACCATATGGTTACCTAAAGTACGTAGTTAACAAATTCGCCAGTCTACCCCCTCAAGACGTAACTGAATTATTCCCGAAGATTGGCGCAGATAAGTCAAATTGCAAAGACGTTGATGTTATAGGTGATATGATAATAACCTTAAAAGCAAGGAAAAAGCCAGCTGGAGAATTATTCGCCGAAGATAGCGGGAAAGAATATAGATATCTCATAAAGCACCTGATTGCAGATAGAGACTTCGACTTCATCTCAGGATTGACGGACAAAATGAGACCAGATGATGCCAAGAAACTCCAGGCAATAGCAAAGCAAGCATTACATCACTATGCAAACACAATAGCCTCCGGCGAAATCGAAGGCAATACGAATGTTCTTGGTCTGCTAACGCTCTTTATGGAAACAGAAGAGACCTCCAGGAACAAATACGATTACACAATGACTGAGAATGATAGAGCATTCGCCCTATTCTTATTAGAGATGGTATTCAAAACAATAACAAAGGAGGTCCCAGAAGCAAGCATGGAACATGACGATCCTCGTCCTGACGAGCTGAAGGAAATAGCAAGACTTGTAGCTCAGATGACTTCTATGGATGAGAAACTAAAGCCAGAAGACGTAGAAAATAGAATCAATTTCGAAATGCACATGAAGAAAATCGGTGCCGCAGCCAATGGATTGTTTAAGTTGCACAAGGATGTAAGTTCATCGAGTATTAAAGACCTCATAAACAACCAGACAGGAGTAGAAGGAAGCGATAACGATCTCCCAGGATGGGCAAATAAGAGATATTACGATATGATTACAGCCCTCTCATCAGAAGGCTCCGAAGACGTTGACACACTAGGGGATGCACCTCAGGTAAAGATACTCGTTGGCCTCTGTTACGAATATAAAACTTGGATTAACGAACTAAAGGCAAAAAACAAGGGCCAACCATTGGGAGCACCGTATTTGGCAGACCCAGAAGCATTGAAGAAAGTAATTGCCGGAATGAAAGACGTCAAGGTAGTCTTTGATGGTGGGGCCAGAATCTCAAATGATCTGAATAAGCAAGCAGCGTATATACTGCAAGAAGTTCGCGGCACTGCAACAAAGTCAATGAGGCAGATGGAAGAACTCTACAAAATACTGAGCGACTCACGCCAAAGATTCGGTGATATTGTATCGTTGTCGCCGAATTTAGAAGACCTCTTCGAAGGGACCAAAAAGAAATCGGATACCCAACTACAGAAAATCCAGAAACATAATCTAGAGTATTCAAAATTAGCTAATCGGCTACGAGTAGTCAGTGGGCATCTGCAGGGTGTTACACAGCAGTTGGACAGTTCAAAACATTTGTTGGAATTACAAATGAATATGAGGGCGGTTAGTTTCGATAACATGGAACACAAAACCTCAATAAGCAGATTCAAACATCTTATTCAGCAATATACAGTCAACATTAATGATTTACAACGCGACATAGATGCCGCCATCCGTGAGATAGAAGATAGCATTCGAATGATGAATATGAAGGAGTTATCTTATGAACGCTACCCGTATCTAGACGAGGAAGAAACAGAACGATATGATGCAGCGTATTGGAGAATAACAAACAAGCTGTTACTGATGATGCCTAAGGCATATGATGTGCATAAAGCAGCATTACCAGTATCAAATTACTCAGTAACTATGTCTCCGACGGAGCAGTTATTTACAGATACACATGGTACACCACTCTCTGCGGGCATTAGACCAAGAGAAGCAGATCTAACGGTGGGAGGTAGCCACAAATCAAGATATATGGATATCGCTCGAAAGATAGAAAACACTTTCACCGCCGTGTCTCCCATTCATCCGAAGGCCGGATACGAAAAGATTAAGGATGGAAGAATAATGGCCCAAAAGCTATCAACACGGATAGAGGAGGACATGGGTGGTATACAAACAAGAGCAGCGAAGCCGGTTGGTAACTGGACGTGGGACGCAGAAGACAAAGCTGCAAAAACCATTTCGGCTAACTTACTCTCGATGTCCAAAATAAAAGAGGAAGCAGTGAGGGAAGCGGCAATAGCCAAAGAGGAAGTGGCGAAAGCAGTAGAAGCAGCAGCAGCAAAGAAGGCAGCCAAAGAAGGAAGTACAGTTGTAAAAGAGCCCCTGTCTGCTGCCGATGCGTATGAACAGGCATGGGAAGGTCATGAAGCACCGAATCCTTGAAAGTGTTAACTTTCCATTATCCCGTGATCCACCACTACTCACATAAGTAACCACCCTGTGCGATAGCGTGATGCGTGTAACTTATTGTAGGGAATGTGGCGTCAAAGCCAACCCAAATAAGGATAGATGTCATCTCTGTGGCGGGACACTTCCCCACTCTAGAGCCGTAATTAGAAATCCCGGAGTTTATGCTAAGATGGCCCAAGAACGGCCAAAGGCAGTAATCTTCGACTTAGACATGACTATATTCAACAACAGTCAAAGATTCACCGATGCAAGACGAGCAGGACTTGTCGATAAGGAAGGCAAGGCAGTTGCCAAGGGAATGATGAGTACAGGACAGGCTTGGAGAAAGCGAAACAAATTCATTTACTCGAATAAGGCATTGGCTAAGGATACTGTAATACCTGGGGCTAAGGAACTAATAAGCGATCTATCTAGTGATGGATATGTAATAGTATACCTAACCGCTAGACCAGAACAATATTACGAGGCTAGTTTGAAGCAACTGGAAAGTAATGGATTTCCATTATACAGAGATAAGAACGACAAAGTTCTGCTAATTACAAAACCTCTCAAGAGTTCACACACGGCCAAATACAAAGCAAACGCCGCAAGGGAACTTAGTGGAGAATTCAAGGTAGAAATGGTATTCGATGACGATAAGAAAGTTCTCGAAGAAATGGCGAAATTGCGTATACCAGGGTTGTATGCGTCTATTTCGGACCACATCAAGACTAATCCACACCACTACAAAGTCGGCATGGATGGCCTAGATGACGACGGCAATTGGCCAGGTGGAGCTCGTAGTGCAGAAGAGCAGGAAGAGGAAGTTCCCACACTCGATGACTTCCTAGAAAAGGTCGAATCCAATTTACCAAACCCTTTACCAAAACCTAAGAGGAAGAAGATGAAGTCAGGTAAGTTCCGAAAGGAACCTGCTAGAAAGTATCTTTCAAGGCTAATGGGGGTGCCAAAGATGCGGGAGGAGTTCCCAAATTCCAAACAACGATTCGCAGTCGCAATAGGATTGGTCAAGAAGTACTACAATGCAGAGACTGCTAATAAGATTGCACCACCTGCCAACTCCAAAATTAAGACTAATCCAGCAGCACCCAAGAAAGTAGAGAAGGGCAAGAAGTTCTACAAGCACATGAACGGACAGGAGCCGGAGAAAATAAATGTCGAAAATATCGATATTGGGGACGTATGGTACAAAGTTGGCGAAGGCGGATGCTGGCAGATAGGTTACATATCTGGCAAAGATAACGGTAGAGATGACCAAAAATATACACACGTTTTCAACGAAGAAACTAAAGACGGTAACTTCCCAGAACTTTATGCAACAATGCCAGAGAAAGGAAAACCACTTTTGATTATCAAAGGCGGTACGTGGAAGATAAAAACAGACGACCACGGCGTGGCATGGATATACGATTGAGGTGAGAAAATGCCCCATCACAAATTAGGAATCTCAAACCAAACATGGGCCTATATCGGACTGGCTTCTTCAGGTATGCTTTTACTCACAACTTCCAAAGCCGTAGCTAATTCTGTGGGCAGTGGTGGAATCTTTGGCTATGGCAAGAGTAAAAGGCTAGCGTCCTTTGGCAAGAAGCAGGAGAAAGCCTGGGGGAACTTGCAAAACATCTCGTTAGTACTAATAGCTGTCACAATGTTAGAGGCCAATTACGACTCAATAGCTAAAGTAGTAGAGACAAGACAGTATGCAAAGTTCCAGGATATCTTTTGATAGGTGATATGATGAGTAAAGTTGTGTGGAATCCTTTTGACGACGGAAACCCCGTCTACAAGGAACTAGCAGCACAGACCGCAATTAACAAACAAACATGGAGGGTGGTTGGCTCAATTGCTGTACTTATGCTAGCAGCAGATCAACTAGGCAAGCCAAATTCAATCTCCAGAAGAACGTTAAGGAAAGTCCCAGTTATCAATCAGTTCGCCGGATATCGCAACCCCTATGGTATAATCCGTAGGTAGGATATCAATGGCAGACCCATTCTCAGGAGCCTTTTCTGGCGACCCACTCAACGCAGAGTCGGTCGATGTTGTACTGAGTAGGTACAAGAAGAATCTTCAAGAGCATACGCTACAACATTACGAGATGTTCGCTAACAGTCATAAGAAAGCAGATCTAACCTCTCATAACCTACTATACTATCATGTATATGGGGATTATAGATTAGTACTAGACTCTGAAAGTAAGGGTAGATTTGTATATCGTACATATGATAACAGTGACATTATGTTCAAAGAAGCATCACTACCCACGTTCGTAGAAAACTATGGGGTCAATATCAAAGGTGAAAGAGATCCGAACCAGTATAACTATTTCCTCAACCCATATATTAATGCCGAGAAAAACGGTAGACTCAGTGGTATATTCAACTCCGTAACTGAAAAGGGCGGTTTATTGTATGAGTTCGGCGAAGTAGAATGGTATAACAAGGAATTGGGAAGACAAGGCAGCGGAACAAGATTCAACTTGCCTAGTTTAGGCACAGAAGTCGTTAAGTTACACGCATACGGAAATGCATCGGATAACATAAAGAAGGCACTCGTCGATGAGATGATAGCACTCGCTGAGTTCTATGATGATAGTACAACAACCGAAAGGCCGAGTATATTCGGTTACTTCAAAAACGACGAGGGCGATATAGTAATGTCGGACGACGATTGGATGGAGCTTACTAGACACGACAATATAGACGACATAAATACAAACATATCACCGATACCCGCAGTATTCGTCAAACAGGTATTGACTAACATAGAGATTGAGGAATTAAATGATGGGTTCTCCGCGGATACCCCCGTATTGAACGAAGACAGTGTTCGAAAAAAAGTAAAGGAAGCATACTCAGATAGTCACTCGTTAGACCAAGATACAATGATATCTAAAGTCATGGGGGCTTTATTCGGTAGTTCCACTCAGAAGTTCTACATAGGGGACAGCGTCACAATAAACGACGATGATTTGTTGACCCTCATATCAGATCAGATAGGCGTTCCTGTAGACCAGTCGACCACATTCACCATACAGGGCCTTAATTCGGACCTGAGTAATGATAAAAATAATGGCTATACTTTGTCGTGCAAGGAAGGTCTCGCAGAGAGTACAACAATAGACATTCAAAATACAGATGCAGGCGGAGGACAGAGATACTACTTCAAGGAAGACGATTTGGTTGCTTCATTTGAAATGCCAAATTTGGACGACATGAGCGGCGATGTTCGCTTAACCGGTGGTCAAATCGGCAAAGTCGGCAAAGGCGGTAAGAAGAAGAAGCCAAAGAAAAGCAAAGGAAAGAAAGTACTCAAACCCGAACTTGTAGTGATGCAACGGATAATTATCGATACATTCAGCGCAATGCAAATCCTAACGCACCTCAGTGATAAGTTTGGAAATAACGATATGGACTCGTCAAACGGACGAGCAAAGGCAGAATCCCGTATGAGATTCCTATCGAAAGGAGTCAATATCTACTCCACATCGACTGCGCAGGAGTCCAAGGGAGGTAAGAAGGATAAGCAATTGAAAATGAAGAATGTTTACGGAACATTCCCAAACATGACCCATCTCAACATGGAAAGGCTACAATCCATGCCACCTACCAAAGACGATAAAACTGGTAACTTCGGTCTCTTAGACGAGATGGTAAAGTGGAGACAGTACTATCAATTATCAATAATGGCTAAAGTCAGGCAGAAGACAGTGAGTAAAGAGATACTGGATTCCTTCTATTCGAACAACATCTTAGTGCAAGAAGTGGGATGGCTATCTGCGGCATTGGGAGATGGTGCAACGGTTCTACGCAAGAAGGAAGAGCCAAAGGACCCACTTGCCCAAGTACAGTATGCTTACGTTGAAGGAGTACCAAAGGGAGTATCTCAGAGAGCAGACGCACCGAAAGTGACAGTCTTCTACGAAGTTGATATGCCTATACTCAAGGAAGTAATCAACGAATACAATGAGACATACAACAAAACAATCATCGCAAGGGCATTCAATACGTCATTCAAGTACAAAAGAACCGGTGACATTTACACGCATCTCAAAGCAGCCAAAGACGCAAACAAGGCTGGAAAGAAGATCTTGGGCAAAGACACGGCTAACGAGAGAAAAGTACACGAATTGAATGCGGCTGAAAGGGCAGATTATGACCGTTTCATGGTCGTTAAAAACGCCGAAATGCTGAAAGCAATGAGTGACAGACCTGAAGATTTTATCATAGATGAACCAAAACCCACTTTTGAGGGAAGACCCTCTGATTTCATAGGTGTGCGATTCACAGCGCACACAGGACCATCATACAAGTGGGAATATCATCTTGACAAAAGTTCCATACCTCGAAACATAGAAGGAGCAGACGATATAATTGGTTACCCCGATGCGCTAGCACCCGAAGCGGATCCAACATCCGTGGAAAAGGCAGGTGATCTTTTTGAAATAGAGAGAACAGAAAGGCCAGACGAAGGCAAATTGGCAAACGTCGTTTGGGCATCTGCTAGGGATAGAACCAGCGGGATATTCGACATAGAAGGCGTAAAACCCCACGAGTTTATGGCGAATCTTTTCAATCAAATGAACGAAGCATTAGATAAGTCGTCCACTATAAAGTCCCCATATCCTGAGAGTTGGATAGGAACTAATACCATACAGAGGCTTGAGGCCAACCCCTTAGACACAGGAGAAATTATTGAAAGAAAATACTATGATGAAAAGCTAACCGAATATGTCGAGCATCTCAAGTCAAGATACATGAATAACTATCAGATTCCATCTATACTGATCACCAGCTTCGAGCGGTCGAAGATAAAATACGCTAAGGATATGCAGAATCTAAAGAAGGCTTTCATGCAGCGGTTGGAAGATGACGCAGGCAAACCAAACTTGGTTACTACAAATTATGTGCTAAGACCCTACGCAATGACTATAGCAATAATGAGGAGCATGGCAACAATTCCACAGGACGAGAAAGACGAATGGGTTGCTGGAGAGATTGATAAGCAGATGAAAACGGATATTCAGAAGCAACTCGAATCGGGTAAGATATCCCCAATACTACCGCTAGAACATCCAATGTACAAAGGCCGCCCTGAGGAGAAAGACCCCATGAAGGAGCTAGCAGACAAAGCATTGGAGGAATTAAAGAGGATAGAACCTCGGACAGAAGAAGTAGCAGAACCTCTGACAGAAGAAGTAGCAGAACCTCTGACAGAAGAAGTAGCAGAACCTGAGGCTGTAGAGGACCTCTTTGAGAACTTTAACAATGCCCTAGATAACTTTGGAGGTGAGATGTAATGATCATCCCTTTTTACACAAGTAGTGGCAACGCAAATAAAAAAGGTCCAGACGGTAAACTACACGGTGTCGGCCATTTCTTTCCATTCTGGGGTATTGGTTCAACTGGATGGTATAATAAGACAGTGGCTACTTGGGATACAGGAGACCGCCCCGTCCACATGCGACCAGACAGAATGGATATAGCACGGACAAATGAAGACCAAACTAAGTACTATGGCTCAGAAAAACTTGCGAAAATAGGACACGAGCTAGATGAATTATTTCCTGATTATGATGAAATGAATAAGTACTATCTAGCAGATAAAACTGAGCCAAAACGAAGCCAATACAGTCTTGCAACTGATTACAAAGATGAACTTAATCAAGGTTTCACTAAACATGGTATTACTCCAACCACACTTCCGGCATCTTCGAATAATTATGCTACCGTCCCGATTTTAGATGGAAATATTAGAACCGCCAAGAAGATAATAGGACTTGAAAACGATGGGCGAATAACTTACAAACTAGTTTCTTTTAGTTTTAACAGGCGGTTTGCACGTCGAGGCGATCACTATTTTGTTTTAGTTGATATAAAGCCTAAGAAAAAGAAACCAAATAATCTCCAACCAGTCAAAGTTGCTCGTACTACTGTTCCAATAGAGGAAGAGAAAGAGAAAGAGGAAGCGAGGATAATAGCGAAGGCTTTGGAAGAGGAAGAAATACAGAGAGCGCGAAGGCAGCAAAGGCAGCAGAAACAATACGTTACGATAGGGAGAAATCCAGGAGGCGATAATGATGAGTAAGTACGCATTACTATTCCGTGAGTTCAACAAGTATACTGAGCTTGTCACCATTGAGAAGGAGACTCCAACCGAAGATGATGTAGATTTGTTCTTGGAGAAGTTCTTGACTAGGAATATGGTGTTTAGATTTCAAGGCGCTGCATTCTTGTGCGCTAATGCAGAAGACCCCGAAACGGGGCAGAAACCGTATGATATGTCGAATAGATCGCAGAAAGATGCGCTAAAGGAACTAAAACCGTTGTTGATGCAGAAGGTGAAGGAAACATACGGTTCAGTATCCCAAGATGCCAATAGATACCAATATAACCCCGAACCAAGGACTGTAGCAGATATTGCGAAAGCTATGGCATATAGTGCGGAGATATCGAGAGATAAATGGGGCGCAATGAGTGAATCAGATAAGGAAGTTCATTCAATAACGGGCGAAGCACAGATAGAAGCGGCGAAAATGAAGAGCCTGATACATCAGTATCATCAGAAGGTATTACCATTCATGTTGAGGAAAACAATGCATCATCCGATATCTTTCGTTATCTATAGTACTAGCAATGGAGCAATAGACCCAATAAGAACAGATAGAGATGGTAACCCACTTACACTACATTCGGAAGAGGACTTACAAGATTTAATCTCTGAGAAAACATACAGAGATACTGGTTTTCCTGGGGGTAAGCACCAAGGAATCAGGAGCTTGCTATGGACTCCAACAACAACGGGAAGAGATGTCAAAATGGGGGTTGTTGATATTGACAACCCTGCCAACTTATCGAAAAAGACAATGAGAAATGTCACGAAGCAAGTTGCATTAAAGTTGGAAGAGCAAGGTCATCCTTACATTATCATGTTCACTGGAAACAATTTCCAGATATGGTTCGGTGAGAAACCCGACAATAAACTTGGCGACATAAGAGATGTATCTCTCTATCTTAGAGTAATTTTGCATGGATTGGGCGTATTCGACGCAGAGGAAGCAAAGGAAAAGGAGATGGTTCACTTCGACGAGTTTGTATTCTCAAAAAGGCAGGAAGGTAAGTCGTATCAGCCGACGAGAATGTTCTTCAGTTTGCATTATCCAATAGGCAACGAATCCGATAAAACCTACACTGGATTGGCTGCAGTCCCAGTACCCATAGACGACATATTAGATTTCGATTCAATCATACATGCGCATCCGGAGAACGTTAGAGATAACTTCGACTCATACGCCGCAATAGTATCCACATTCTTCGATAGAGTCAAGATAGGTCAAGACTACGAATCCCCAGGCGAATTAGAATCTCAACCAGATTCTATAAGATTAGAGGAGAAATACCCAGAACATGAACTACTATCCCATATAGATAATAATACTAACAGTATAGTAGTAGAGTTAGAGGATATTTCTAAGAAGGTAGCAGATGAAGAGTTAGCATATGTATATGCTAAGGCCAGAGGAGTAGACTCAATCATACACTTCAATGAGAAGGGTGGTTTGAGATTCGGTGGAACTTCTCTTACAACCGAGATAACAACCATCTCCCAGGGGAAGAAACGTGCATCAATAAAAGAGACACTATCTGCAATGATAACAAGGACTGGCGTAGTTATCCACAATGATTACATTTCAAGAGAATTAGAGCGATATTGCCAAGCCAAAGGGATTGGCGAACTTACACTAGCAGGCCAATTGACTAGCTTGGATTTCATGGGTAATGAGTTAGACGAATCAGAGATTCAAAGTATTTTGGTGAGAAAAGAGGGATTAGATGACGACGAGTTCAAGTCTCTTAGGTTTGTTGTGAATAAGATAATATCATACAACCATGACCCAGTGCCAATAGAAGTAATGCGAGACGAAGTCGATATTATCAGCTCGAATAGGATACTCCCAGGCCCTTCTCAATTGTACACCAAACCAATGGGCATGAAGGTGAAGAAGTACTATCAGACCATAAGAAACCAACGAGCTGGAAACAAATTAGTTGTGATGGGAGAAGAGACATATCTGATTACATCAAAGAGAGTAATCACTATGGCAATAATGGGAGTAGACAAACAAAGTAGGCTATTCCAACAGGAATCCCCAGAACTAGGTCCAGTTTGGATTGGCTTGATGAGAACTACGAGTAGTAGAGGACCAGTATACTATATTGCCGGAAAGGCAGAGATAGCACTCAAGCGAGAAGATAGAATCAAATTGAAAGAGTTAGTCTATGGGGAGAATAATGAGAATAGAGTACCATTCCGTGTACATGAGGATGATATCACCGCAGACTTGGAGATAGTTGAACCAAGAGTCGTAGTAGATGTTCAGTATGATGACGTAAGTAAGAGGATGACAGAAGCAATCCCATTCCATTATCTACAGGATGCAAACAGGGCTAGCATATATCGTGCCGTGCCAATGCAGAGATACATTACCAAACTAACTGGCGCAAAGATTATTGGAATTAGAGAGGACCTTAATGCAAACAGAGAAGCAGATATCAGTTACAAACAAGACAGTCTGATTAAGATTGTAGCAAAAGCACCGAAGACCGGATTCACTATATTACCAACTCTGCCAAATCCAATAAGTAAGGAAGATATGTATTCCACATTCGATACGCCTCTCGGAGAAGAAATAGATACAAAGGTCCCATGGAAGATGTCTGAGAAGGCATTCAAGAAGTTCACTAGATTGGCAAAGGAAGATCAACTTATTGGATACGTCTACAAGAAACGAATATACTACAATGACGCAAAAGATTGGGCCATGCTAGGTAACAACGACGACTTCTTCGATTGCTCTATAACATTCCGCACCATAACTGAGCCATTCAAATTAAGAGGAATAGATATTCTGTCTGCAACTAAGATGTGCGCGGAATACGGTATCAAGTGGCATCTGATAATAGCTGACGGCGTTTTCTATTGGTTATACTGCGACATAGAGAATAAAGAAATAAAGGCAGAGCATAAGAAGTATATCGAGAACGAGAATTACGAGGGCGACATCGAGGAAACTCTTCTCGATCTATTGCATACAGTCACTTCGACATATTCTCCTAAAGCAGAAGTTAAGGATGCAAGAGTCCCTGGGTTTGATGTAGAACTCATGGTAATGGAGAAGATAAAGAAGAATCCTGCATTCCATGGCGTTCCAGCAAAATTAGATGCATGGACAGATGTTTATGTAGACGCAAAGCCAATAGACCCTCCACGACTTGTTACAGACAAAAACGGCACATATGAAATACATTCAATAGGCGGAAGAAAAGTCTCTCCACCATTAATAGATACACCAAAGACTAGAGCAACCGAAGCAGTTCCCGCAGAGTTCGATAGAGCTCATAAGAGATGGTTAAATGACGAACCGGGATTCAAAGTGTTTATCGACCAAAATTCTTTGAACAGTTGGCATGAGACTCCACATTACAGAATTACAGGTTTACCACCGGCATTCGAAACTGCCATCGATGATCAGTATGGATACGGTGCCGAAGGCAATACAATAGTCAAGGGAGATTTAGAACAAATTAAATCTTACAAAAACCAGGTTGATAACTATAGGTTAGAGAATAAGGCGCAAGCAAGACAGGATGCCAAGTTGTTAGCATCGATGTTCAACTATATTCCTGGCGGAAAGGGAGACTTAGGCCCGGATGCTCCGGAAGATAAGCAAACTAGCCCGTACACAGCAAGGAGTTCAGAGTACCAATCCGCATTGAAAACCCATAACGACAATATGAAGAAAGTTCTCAATTCGCAGCCATTCGCACATTTCGACGCGGCTAAGAAGACCCGTGGTTTGTTGAAAAACCCACCAATAAAACAAGAATCTTGGGATTTCTATGTAAATAATTATGTGATTGCCCATGCAAAATGGGAGGATACACCAGAGCCCAAACAAAGATGGGAGAAACAAAGCGTAGGAGAATTTCCAACTCACCTAGTTCCACTGTTGGAGAAAGAAAGGTTATTGCTAAAGGCCACCTCGGAACACGCGTTAACCGAAGACGAAGTTAAGCTCATTAACGAAAGTTTCAGCCGAGAAGCAGGCAGTAACCTGCTAGAAAGTCCTTTAGGGGATTTATTCGAGGCCGAGGAAGAAGACGAGGAGGTAGAGTACTATGAACCAGAAGGCTCAGATTTCGACCCAGAATGATATTCTATCTGCATTGTCATTCCCTGATAAGGGCGACATAGTATCTGGCGTCAAAGTTATTGATACTGATACTAAGATAGTTGATGGTAACTTCAGATACAGAATCACATTGCCAAAAGGAACCAGGAGAAGCGATATACCGAATATCCTGGGGTCATTCTATAAGACTCAGATGATAAACATTGATGGAATAGATCATGTAGTCGAAGAGCATGATTATCAAACAAAACCAACAAGAAATAGCACAGTGGTGTCAGGTTCCATGGTTTTAACCCCACTGAGTAATACAAATCCAATGCAGAAGAAACTAACAGCATTGGAAGATTTCGACCAAGAGTACACGAAGATGGAGTTGATGACGCCAGAGTCATACTTCAATATCTACCCATATAGAGGGTTCAATGGCCCGACATTTAGAAACAAACTATGGTCATTTGTATCTACAAGAGGGGAGAACTATGGTTATACAGACGGCAAGAAAATGTATTACAGAAGAGCATCGCTTGTTATGCCGAAGATTAAGATTACCAAGGCTCCACCGGAAGCAAATATGTTCTATCATACTCATCCGAAGAAAGACGAGCCTTCGCTAAGTTCGCCAGATGATTACTTACTATATTTCGACATGAGCCATAAACCACTCAATATCCGTCATTTCTACACGGTGATGGCTGATAGAATGGATCACTTCCACATTGTGCCAAAGCATTCCAAGAAGAAAGATTATGTTCGCATAAGCGAAGATAAGTTCATCGAAGAGTTAGATCATCAGATAGATGAAGCTGGCAAGAAACTTGACGAGAAGATGCCAAACGATACGTATCAAGACGACTTGCACTATTGCGAGAAAGTAACCCGCGAAGTCGTAAAGTGGTTGAATAAGAAGTATGATAAATACTTCACAATTACATACAAGTGCTATTACAAAGTTAAGAAGAACCCAGATAAGCCAACAGGGTCAGACTTACACTTGGACGACGAGTTGTTAGCAAAACCGCTGAATGATATAAAATCTGGAAAGTATTCCTGGCCGGAATTCAAAACTAGAGATAAGCCCCACGAAGGGTATGCTTATTGGCATTCTCGATATTTCTCACAGAATCGGAATATGGGTGGAACGGGATACATGGGTTTACTTCCTGGAGATATGCGACGACTAGAGCATTTCCTTTATGCCCCATATAGAGGTAGTAACTATTCCTATGATGATATACTAGGTATACTATGTCTTAGTTATGATATTAGAGTAAGGGATTCCAAGATAACAGATGGTAAGGAATTCGAAACACGAATAGAGGACATACTGGACTATCTTGAGATTAAGGATGACACGATAAAAGAAGATATCATTCTGTTTGATTCTATTGCAGCAGCGGATGTATACGAAGAAAATATTGCCGAGATGATAGGAGACCATTACTTCATACTACCATTAGCCCACTTCTCCTTCAAGAGTATCGAAGCGATGAAAGACGTAAAGGCAGGTAAGAGAGATTTCGAACGAGCCAAGTACGACATAATGGTAACAGAAAGAGAGAAAATGTCAAGGAAGGTTGCTAAAGCACTGGGAGAATTGAATAATAAACTCAAATACGAGATTCGAGCCGAAGAACCGGACCCTGAGACCGGAGAGTATGAAATTATCAAACCCGCAGAGAAAGTTCCAGTATGGGGTTTAGATGGGGAAGTAATGAAGGACAGAATCAATCCACCAATCAGAGTAAAGAAAATCGATTACGTGGCGTATCTTCCGACTAGTATATTCGAAAATCCAGCACTAGTTAAGGAAATTCTTGAAGAGTGGAAAAAACCAGGAAAGGACTTGTTAGGAGTGAAGAATAAGTTCAATATAGTTGTTCCATACAAAGAAACAGCAGTAGGGATGATGATTGCTATCAGTAGTGGGCACGTGCAATTTACTTATCCTGCTGCAGACTATGTCGCAACAGAACCCCAAGAAGAAGCGGTTGTTGCAACATTCCGGCAACTTGTTGAGAAGCTTAACTCAAGAGGTTTTGAAATACCAACAGAGGATATTGCAATCGGCGAAATTGAACCGATGCGAAACCCGAAATATGGATTGTTAGTATCAATATCTGGTACAGTCAGTCCAAGCAAGAGCAAAATAATTGATTCGCTTGCTAAGAGATTAGATGCTAAAGTAGCGACAATGTATACTACTAGAGCGCTAAAGGCTTACGAGGAAAAACCAAGCCTGGTAGAAGTAACTGATGAAATATTCGACAAGATGGAACTAAACGGAGATATTGTCGTAGTAACATTGTCAGCTGCAGATGGTTCAAAGAGAGGATACAGTCGTAAAGAACTTTTCAGTGAAGGAACTACGATTGTTGATACGGAGCTAGCTGACATTCCGTTCCTAATCAAGTCAGAACCCTCAGTGAAAAGCTTCTATTTGCACCCTACAAACACAAAAGCAGCCGTAAAGGACTTTATGTCCGAATATGTGTCGCCTCAGGAAGCTACTAGGGTATCCGAGCTTGCAGCTCTAGGAAAGATAATGGTTGAAGCAGAAGTTGACAATATCATCGAATATGACATAGACAAACCCGGAGAGGCTATTGAGGAAATATACGTAGAGATACCAAAGAAGAATCCTGGACCAATCGGTTCACTTTACATTCCATCAGGCAGTGATTACTATCTACGTGCGCAGACCATACCAATAAATGCATTACAGAATGTTAGAAGAAACCCATCAAAGACGAACCCACCAGATGGTATAGTAGAAAAAGCAATCAAATCGATAAAGAAGACAAATATGATAGGCAACGGCGCATTCGGAACAGTTTTCAGAATACCAGATACTGGTTATGTATTCAAAATATACGAAACCTTAGATCCCGAATACTACAAAGAATTACGCGATTGGATTAACAATAAGGGACAAAAGCCAACTTATCCTAAGCACCTAAGAACCGGATACAAATTAAATTGGGGCAAGAAATTAGATATTGGTTTACCTATTTATGCAATAGGAGAAGATGTTGAAGATGGTTACCCAGAAAAATATAACATCGTCATGGAGGAGATTGAGGGCTATACAATAGGTTCTAAGATACGTACTTTCCGTGGTAAACAGCACGGTAAGAAGTTCAAGGCGCTGAATGAACATCTAAAAGACCTCGTTAATGTTCCACAATCTGAGTACGATAGATTCGCCAGCGATTACAAAGAAGCAGTGAAACTAGGAATGTGGGCAGACCCTCATAGTGGTAACATGGTTCTCGATCCTAGTAAGCAAAGAATAGTATGGCTGGATTTCTTTTGGGAGAAAGATGAGAGTAAGACATTCAAAGAGAGAAAAGAATCTCAAAAGATACCAATTCGTTCATTCGAAGCATTAGCCGGAATTGATCCTTGGATGAACCTGAACTTCTTATTGGTTAGGTCAATAAGAGGGTTGAGCGCACTACCTAAGGGTGCACCACATAAACAGCCAAGGTTGAAGACAAAGTCTTCGATAAAGGAGGCAATCTCAATTCACTTGGAGTCTAAGGAACTAATCATGAAGGTACATAAGAAGTTCAAGAAAGCCATGGTGAAAAGCAATCTAGCTTGGGGAGGAGGCTCTCGCTTCGAGCTTATGATTGAAGATAAGTCATACGATCTTGTATTAGATGAAGAACTCCAGCCATCTAACTCTGTGATGGATTTTTATGAAGATAAAAAATCAAGCGAACAGGAGTTCAAAGCAGGTATACCACAAAGAGTTGTACCCATGGATGAGATGGAACCAGGATATATGCCGAATCCAAACCACGTAAAAATAAGCCACTATCCTGACCCTGACCCCGAAGCAGAAGAAGGAATGATGAGGATAGACTTGCATGAAGACGGAAAGAACGTCGGATACTTACAATGGAAAGAATTAGATGATGGCGTGGTTAATATAAATTATCTAAACGTCAGGCCGTCCCACAGAAGAAAGGGACTAGGAAAGTTGCTTCTTGACGAATTAAGAAAGATGCACAAAGGCAAGAAGATACAACTACACGCGCCATTAGGACAGGCTAGAGATTGGGTTTCAGAGTGGTATGAAACAGTAGGATTCAAATTAGTCGAACCCAAGTCTAACTTAATGATATTACAGAACCCGTCATCATGGCGACACGGCAAACCGATGAAAAACGACCCATTCGCAGACCAAGACTGGGAAGAAGATTCAAATCAGTACTGAAGTGATAGCAGGTTGTGAGACTAAGCCGACGCTTTATTGAGGCTTTCAAAAAGAGACACTCTGTAGTCTTAGGGATTACACGTAGCGGTAAGACGGTTTTCGCAGGTAAGATACTGCAAGGAGTACAAGACCTCGGCGCACATACTATGTTCATTGACCCAAAACACGATTCTGCATTTGCACATCTTGGAACAATATGTCAGTCTCCCGTAGAAGTCTATGAGCAACTACTCTTGAAGAATCCAGCAATAATTTACAGACCCCCAGGAACACTGGAAGAGAATATCGAAGGGCTCGATAGAGTCGTGGAACTAATGTTTGCGTTACAGAGAAGTGCAGGATACAAGAGAATTAGGAGAGTTGTTGCAATAGACGAGCTTCAATTGTTCGTGAAAAAAGGCAACTCGCGTGCGATAGAATTGATATGGACAATTGGTGCAGGACTTGGAATAGTGGGTATGGCCCTGACTCAGCGAATACAATTGCTAAATGAAACTGCATGGTCACAATCAGATAACAAGATAATCTTTAGGATAGAAGATAGACCGGACTATCTGCGAGGCAGAAACTTAGAACACTATGTTAAGCAACTAGATTTCTTCAAGGACTCGATGAATAAGTACTGGTTCTACTATACTTTAGGCGGCGGTAGATGGAAAAAACATGAGCCAGTTCCATTACTAGATACCAGTAAGAATCTCAACATGGACAGATTTTAGCAGAACGCATATAACAAGCGCCCCATCAGAATAGACTAATGGCTATTACCATCAGCGTACCTCATTTCAAAGAAACCTCTGATGGTCCCAACGTAAAGAATTTTTCAACAAGTCTAGAATCCATGTTGGAGATTAAAGATATGCCCTACTATATTGTTAGAGGAAATACATCCAAGGCAATGATAGATCTTACTACATCTCAAGCAAAAGGTACGTCTTACAATAAGGAACTCTCAACTGCATTAGGTGTATCGGATTATCATATAGAGTTACATGCGTATGATTTTGATACGCACAAGGACTGGACAGAAAGTGACTTCATGTTGGGCGACTTAGCAGGATATACAAATGAAGAACTATTGCAAAGATACGAAGATACAATAAGTTCCGTTGCTAATGTAGGAGTAGTAGACATTGTTCCATTGGGGCATTACTCGACAGTTCTATCTGAATTAGTATATGAGATACCTAGTATAGTAGTGTATGTTAATGCTGATAGTAATCAACTATATTCTACAGTAGCAGAAGGGATAACGGATATCATTGCTTATTACGAGGACCGTAGAACAGCATAGGGTTATTCTCCAAAGTCCACTTCAAGAAATCTACTGCAGCGTTTATTGCGTGCGTTCTATCTTTGAAGACTTTTCTATCAATTAAATCATCGACCATGTCATATAGTTCCTTATCCATAGTGAACGATACAGGTATACGACGTGTATAATCTCTCTCGGCTTGTCGACGAGTCACACCTTACGCAGTATGCAAGTACTTATCACCCTTTTCAGTAACTACGTTGAATCTATAGATATATGACAGCAACATATATTGATGCATGGCCCTTATATGCGGTACCCTAGTGCGCTAAATAGATCGTATGCCCCTGGCTGAAGTTGTGATTTTGAATCCGCGACGCCCAGCCGCCAAGCGTAAGGTGTCAAAGAGAAAAAGCACCAGCCGGAAAAAGAGTGTACGATCCAACAAAAAAGGAATGAATAAAATGGCAAGAAGAAAATCTGCAAGAAGAGTTGCACGTCGAAAGGCTGCACCTAAAAGAAGAAAGACTACTCGCCGACGCAAGACGACCCGCAGGAAGGCTGCTCCTAAGAGAAGAAGAACTACTCGAAGGAAGAAGACTACCAGAAGGAAGGCGGCACCTAAGAGAAGAAGAACTACTCGTAGGAAGAAGACTACTCGAAGGAGAAAGTCCCCTAAGAGAAGAAGAACTACTCGTAGAAAGACTACCAGAAGGAAGGCTGCACCTAAGAGACGCAAGACGACTCGAAGGCGTAAGACTACCAGAAGGAAGGCCGCTCCAAAGCGCAGGAAGACTACACGTCGAAGAAGAGTCAAGAGAAGAGCTGCACCTAAGAGGAGAAGATCCCCTCGAAGAAAGACAGCTCGAAGAAAGACTGTGAAGAGGCGACGCACTGCTCGCGCTCCTAAGAGAAGAAGCCGAAAGCGAACATCGAAAAAGATGAGTTTCAAGGGCTACACTTCATTCGTGAAGAAGCACCTACAACTCAGATCAATCGGTATCGTTTGGCTCGGTCTCGGTCTGCCCGCAATGGCAGGCTGGATGACCGGTACAACTTGGGGCATGAAAGCAATGGGTCTAGTAGACAGAGTTCCGATGATGAACACAACCGCTGGTAGAGCTGTTTCGGCAGTTGCACTAACGGCTGGAGTTACTTATCTGGCTTCGACTACTCTAGGCTTAATTACACCTGCTGAAGCACTGACGGCAAACATGATCGCATTAGGTCTTGTTTCCGCAGGAGTGTTGAAGACCTTTAGTCTCCCATACGTGGGTGGCATGGTTGATGCACTACCCTCCGCCGGACTAAGCGGCTTGGGTTCTTCATACGGTTACATCGGTAACTATTCGGCTGGAGCCGGAGTTGGAGCAGAGATGCTCCCTCAGCCCCAGCAGAATCAGCTATTCGGTGTCCGCGCAAACGTATTCTGAGTAACTGAATACAACTTTCAACGAAAGCACCCTTGCGGGGTCTCCGGACCTCGCTTGGGTGTCCAATTATTCAAAAAGTCCCTCGTTCATCCAGGGTCTTCATAGTAATGTTTCTTCTAACATACTCTTCTTCTGCAACTTTTTTCTCAATCAAGTCGCCTGCTACACGCATGAGAGTACACGAACGAATATACGCTGACACTGTTACCTTATTTCGATTCGCTTCGCGCACTATTTCCTTGTGCTCTACCTCAGTGAATCTCACACTTACTGGCTTAGACCCCATGCAAATGCCCAACTTGTAGTTAGTAATAACACTATTGACATACAATGTAATACAATGTATTCGAACCCCTTATACCTAGAGTGCCATACGACCCGAATAACCTGAACCAACATAACGGACATGACGGTGAACTAATAACGAATACAACAAACATAAACGAAAATGGAATGTGATAAACAATGGAGCTACGTCCTTACTACGACCGACCTACTGGTCAAATTAAGAACTATCTAAGCCTTATTGAGCAAAAAATTGCGTCCAACTTCCCTCATTGGGGTAGAGGCTCACAAGGCGTCTGGCCCAAGGGCGACTATGGTAAGGGTATTTTGAGAGCTGATCAATTTTCAGTGCTCGGAACCTATGGGCAGTGGTTAATACCATCTTCCGGTTCATCCGGAAACCCATCATCTACCTCAGTCGACTCCTATGGATGGTCCTCAAAGACTCTAAATTTCAAGAGCCTAGAGGAATTCTTTTACCTAACTATGGGTATTCAGTACCCTGTTACACCGTTGCTCATCACTGAGCACCAGTGGCAAATTTCTGGTATCGAGACTCCGGTCATCGATCAACAGATCTTTGAGGTTCTAGAAGAACCATTCGTATGGTATGAGAGCCCGATTGTGATCGAACCAGAAAAGAACATCGTCTGCAACCACCGTGTGGTTGGAGGGGCTGCTAACTTCGGTAACAGCACAATCAGTGGCGCAGAGAAGTGGCGCGTGATTGGATCTGTCGTTGGTCAACACCACGAACTGATCCAGCTCACACAAAACATCGGAGAATTGAGCTGATCCCTTACGGGATATAGCATCGGAGTGAATTTTAATGTCATCAATTGGTGGATTAGATGTTGCTTTCGGCGCTAGGATGCAAGTCGTTCGCACGAACGTCATGTGCCTCGCTCTAGCAGGAACTGGTCTCGCTAACGTCACGACTGTACCTAAGTACATCCTTAATACATACAAGGAAGCACTAAAGGGCACTGTGATTGAGCCCGATTTCCTCTATATCTATGAACTTGCACAGATAAACGCATCTGGTCTTGCTACTACAGCAGCCGTTGCAAATAATTTGTTCAATCTAGATAATTCTGGCGATGGTACAGCCGACGTTACTGCCTTGGAAGTTGGTGGAGTCCTTAGAGACATCCGCCAAACTCCTCTTGGTACTAACAGTGCGTTCGCAGACACTACAGCAACTAACGCTGCTTTCAGTTCTGCCTACACACTGCATAACTACTACGACATAAACGGTAACCTGGCTCTCGAATCTGTGTTAAGCCTTTCCGCATTTGCCCTAGATGACACTGTAGCTGATCAAGCTGCAACTGGAGTTTTCTCCAACGTCGATGGCGCATCGGATCCGAATGCTATGGCGGGATTATTCCCCCAGGCAATTCAGGCTTTGGCTTTCAAAGACGTTTACGACCACGCGACAGCGACAACAGGTGGAAACCTAGACGCTGGTAGCAAATACACTGGTATGCATAAGGGACCGTTTACGGTCAACTTGACTACTGCTCTTCAGCAGTTAGAAACAGGACCTGCTATTGCAACTGGTGCGGTTGCTGCAACTGTGGATGCGTATACGTCTTCGACTACTTTCGCAACGATGGCACTTAATCTTTCCGGCGATGCCGGTATTATTAGCATGACCTCGCTTGCTAAGGTAGTCTAATCGGGTAATATTACCCAAACGCAACTGGGCGTTGGCCCCGCATTCGCGGGGTCAGCGTCTTTTTTTTATTTTACAATTTAATTGGCTACGAGCAAACTGCTTATATTATACCACCCTATGCGAAGGATAGGTCCAAGACCTACCCAGATAAAGAAAGTGGTAAAAAATGGCAAACCTAAATCAAGGATATAGAAGTGGAAACGCCTTCGGGCGATTAGCGAATACGAGTTATGAAAATAGTACAGGCGAAGACATAGCGTTGAAGCCTGGTTACTTACTGCGAATACGTGATACGTATGCGTTAGTAACCGGTGTAGAGGCAATGAGTGTTGACTTGTTCTTTACAGACACAGTGAATGTGGGTATCACAGCAGTATCGTCGGCAGTAGCAACTGATTTTGACGGTACACATGGTGAAGCACTAGAGCAATACGGACTTGCTTCAATCAGTGCTTATTACGACCTCGGAACGACTACTGTTGCCGAGGCAGACAAGACAGGAAACATTTTGGCTCCTGACTATGATTCAGGATTCATCACCTTCAAGGCTCTTGAGCCATATGCAGGTAACTTGTATCACCTGTGCCCAACAATACCTCTGCAGCCAAAGTATATGGTTAAGGACAGTGGTGATTGGCACTCTCTAAACGCTTACCCACCATACGACACCTCTAACGGTGGACTACCAGTTGGATTCAAAGGCGATGGAACTGCAGCAAACACAGAACACATTGGATCTGTGTCTGCCAAAATGTACTTAAAACAGCCTAGCGGTGTGAGCAAGCATACTTTGGATGAAGCAAACGATGGTGAGTCTGCTCGCGCAACTGCAAGCGAAACTACACTAGAAGGAATCTCTGGATTCCTAGACGGCGAAATGTCTCCACTGGCTAACCCCAACTGGACTTTCGGTATAATAATCGAACATGGTGAGGCTTCCCTCCCTGCGTTCCGAATGGTAAACGACTCAGACGAGTATATTCTAGACGGACGCTGTAGGCTTGTTGGCTGGAAGTACAAGATCCTTGAGCTCTCTCAGGAGCAGCTCTCTACACTTAAGGCTAAGGCCGGTGGAAGACTACGGTTCATGTACTACAACCCAGTAACCTATCAGTCGTCTGGATTCCTGAGCGATTACCTCGCAATGTGAGTTTAGAAGATAAGGTAGGGGACAAAGATGGCGCTTTTTGATTACGACGATTCGGACTTCAGACCGTCTATCATATCAGCTCATGGCTTGAAGAGAGAAGTTCGTAGACATTCTGGGGGCGGTGAGGTTGGCCGTGATGCTAAAAAGCAGAGAAACAAGGATATTCTCAAGGCTGTTACTACGAATATTTACAATTACGGTGCAGGTGGAAACTCAAGCACCCCAGATGTCGAATTAAGGACAGACAAATTTACTAATCTAAGTATAGACAGCGGCGAAACTCTAGAAGTTGTGGGAAAGAAGGGAGCAGGGCTTCTTCACGCTCTAGAGGTTGTTGTCGATAATCCCTATGCAGCAGTATATCTAGAGATAGATGGATATAAGAATACTACAGATGGTATAGGAGAGACAGCAGCAGAACTACTATTGAATAATAGAACTCAGAGAGTAGATGGACAGTTCTGGGTTAAGTCTGTTGCATCTGACGGAACATATACCATGATGTATACACCAATGAAGCCTGAACCTTACGAGGAACGACTCAGAATAACGGTCTCGAACCGTATCAAGCCATCAAGAGATGTTTACGGTATGGCTCTTAACTATACAAGTCGTGGTGGTATCCCTACTCCAATGAAAACTGATTTCATGGGTGGCGGTAATTTCTCTCACACAGGATTGAAAGAAGCAAGCCTTGACACTATGTCTTCTGCAATAGCAAAGCCTATTGGGTCTTCAACTTACTCGGTAGACGATACTTACAATCAAGCAGTGTTTGATTCAAACAGTCACCTAATCGGAACAGGGCATCCATATCAAGGTCAAGCAGGCCGTCCAATATTTGCTATAAACTCCGAGTTCGATGGAGCACAGGGAACAATTGAGTTTGCTGCAGTTGCCGCAGCAGGCGCAGATGCAAACGCAGTAGCAGGGCCATCATTGGCTTCTAGTGGAAGCTTTCCAGGAACACCATCGACTCCATCTTATCAGAATATATTCATTTACAAGGATACATCGAAAGATGTGACAGAAGTTTCAACTTGGGACATCGACGAGGCAACGGGTGTTCTTCTTAACGAATCTAACATTAGCGCAGACGCACAGACTACATTGACAGTAGACACAGTGGATGCTACTGATTACTTCGATGTTGGAGACACAGTCTTAGACAACACAGGACAGAAGATAGGAATCATTGAGGCAGTTACTTGGGATACAGCCGCAGGAACTGGCCTAATTACGCTTACTGCTAACAACATTGTAGCAGTAGGCAACAACGAGAACTTAAGAAGGAAATCCACAACCGTACCAAAGATAGGCGATAGAATCTACTTTAGGAATAAGGGAACTGTTTACTTCCCAGGAGTTGTACAGAATGTTTTCCGATACAATAGATCCGGAGATACTGGCTCAGACGGTTGGATTAGTGAGACTACTGCGAACTACGGAGACTCTACAGGAGCACACTGCTTCCAAGTATCACCTGGACTCAGGTCTGTTCCTTCAGTATTCAGTAAGACCTCAGATAATTCAGACGAGACAATTTCTCTCGGTAAAGTGACATCCAATGCGGATAATAACCCGAAAGTGATGGTCAAGGGTCTTTTCATAAAGAGACAAACAATAATTGGTTCGGAGTTTTAGACATGAAGATAGTAGATAAGATATTCAAAACCGCAGACAAGCATCCATTGCTTACATTTGCAGCAGGCTCTCTAGGCATCATGTATCTCTTTGAGACATACGGTTCAATCAATGGTCTAGGACAGGCCACTTTCAAAACAAGCGGAACAGACACGGATGATATGTTCAGGAAGACCGGCCATACTGGTACTCCAGCTCCAGGGACTGGACGGTGGGATACAGTCATGCCATCACCACAAGGACCACAAGTTCGCTATGATGCGGATTATCACGCTCAACCACTAATGATGGACCCCATGCTTGAGCAGACGCTCATGGAGAGGGGTAAGAGACCTGTCGTGCAAAGCGCATCTATTAGACATGGATATGAACCTCTAATCTTTGCAGGAATTAGACACAGCCTGTGAGGAATTTTATGATAGACCTAACCAAAGTAAGAGCGCAACTCGTTGCGGCTAAATATTGGACTATGACTGGAGCTGTTGTCGGGGCAGTAGGCTTCCCACTAGTAGAGTATCTAGATAATAGTACCCCTGATATGGTTAGTATATTGATAGGAGCTACTGCAGGAGCAGTATTAGGTACTGGAGCAGGTCTTCTAATCAATGCGGCAAGAGATAATAAAATTGAAAATTACGTTGTAGCAGGACCACTTATTGGTATAGGTGGTACAATGGTCGGGTTGAAAGCCAACCCTGGTACAAGGCATACTTCTAACAAACGACTTATATCCAACAGCCTAGTCGGTGGACTAGTCGGATTGACACTCGGTGGCGGAATCGATTACTTAACTTGAGGCAACAACATGAAAATGAAAACACAGATGAAAAACTTCTATAAAAGAAACACGATGCTTTCTATAGGTATCATGGCAGTTGGAACATGGTATGTTCTAAACCGACAAGGTATGGCGCCATCATTACCATCACTGCCTGTTAAGAGCGCTACTTCTAGCGCACCTGTAGCAAGATACGCATACGATGCGTACCCACCAGTAAGGAACGAACCATACACGAACTCTGCTCACTTCTTTGGACCAGCCGACGGCGACCCCGTCTTTTACGGATTTTGAGGTGAGATGAATGGCAAGCGGATGGTTAGATCTCGGACACCCTCACGAAACTGACGGTGACTTCTTTCGCGCCCATGATGTTTATCCAGAATACGCACCCGCCTATGGCGAGATGCATCCACTTGAATCTGGTGGAAGGCTAAGAAACGCACCATCGGTAGACGATGCAAAGTGGGGACTTACTATCCCGAAGAGTGAGAGTGGATGGAAACTCCCATCATGGGCTAAGAAAGCCGCAATGGGTGCAGCAGCTGCTGCAGTTGTTGGTGTTGTCATAGTTCCAGTTATTGCTAATCAAGGATTAATCTCCACAAAGAAGACGTGGCATGTTGCCGCAGTCGGTGGAGCAGTTGGAGCAATAGCGGGTACAGCAGGTATCGCAACATACGCATAGAGGTGAAAAAATGTCATACTTTGGTAACGGAATCGGAGACATAACTCCAAAGCGAGTGGGCCTTGGTACTGTGATAATCATCGGTGCGGCAACAGCATTCGCTGCAGGCGGAGTAACTCAAGCATGGGCTGACGGATACTTCCTAGGCCGAGCAAAGAAAAAGGGAATTACTTACAAGATACTAGCAAAGAGAAATGCTGTCCTTGGTGGGGCATTAGGTGCTGCAGCCGCTGCAGCGATTTTAGCAGCGTGATTATATGGATACAACACAAGATATGGCAAAACACGCAGCAATGATTGGTGTCGCTGCTTTTGTATACATGGGCTTATTCGGTCACGGACTCCCAACTAAATTAAGAGGACCATTTTTTAGGTGATTATATGGGAATACAGAAAGACGCTAAAGGTGCTTGGAAAGACTCCAAGAAATTCGCTAAGAAACATCCAGTTGTGGCTGTGCTAATTGGCGGAGCAGGAACAATAACACTTCTAGGTATCTTTGCAGATGCTTATTTTACTACCAAATTATTTGAAGCGGGGTATAAATGATGGCCAAGAAAAACTCTGTCATGAAGTTCGTACAGAATAATCGTCTGTTGGTAGCAGGAGTTGTACTAGTTGCGGCTTACTACTGGAATCAACAGCAGATTCCTACACCTCCAAATATGTACAGCAACCCATCAGGAATGCGTCTAGCAGGAATGAAAGCGTCAGGGTGGTACTGATGGTCAGAAAGAAAGGAGTAGTTACTAAACTACAGAACTATGGGCATAAGCATCCATATGTTTCTCTAGGTCTGGGAGCAACTTTTGCTTACTACTTCTATGAAGGTATCATTAAGCCTAGTATGGCTCCTAAAGGCCCAAATATGTACAGCAACCCATCAGGAATTGGGATGACTACTTCAACTTCAACAACTTCTTCTTCTTCTCACGGAGTTCCTGGAATGGCTGACGGCTCCACAGGCGAAATGAGCATGAATATAGATCCGACCAAGTCTGGTATGTTCGGCGTTAAACAAAATCCTCAATCATTCCTAAAGTATGACAAGACAAAGCAACTTTCAGGGTTCTCTCCTTCTGCAAGAAGGCGAGTCGGTCACGCAAGTGGTTCTTCCAATCTAGGATACAGCCCCACTCTTGATACTCAGTTTGAGAACCGAGAGGCTATGATGATGGGCGACTTGGCAAAACATTCCGACATTCTCGGCTTCTCAGGGCTAATGCCCCTGGCAGGCGGAGACTGGTACGAATGATGCACAAGCACGCTCGTAAGATTCCACGGTATCATCCTGACTTAGACTGGGAAAGTAAGAATTTAACAAACGAGTTCGTAGACATAAACCGTATGGCTCTTGATGGTAAGTATGGTAAGAACGCTGCACCACTAAGCAAGAGAAGAAATGGTATAGGATTTACTAACGGCAAAACACCAGGTCTATTCGGTGTTCAGTCAACTATTCAAAATGCTGCAGATGACCCCAGGAATGCATATATCATTGGGGGTTTGGTAGCCGTCGGGGCTTACACATTACTTGATTGGGCTACGCATAAGCCTAATCAGACAAAATTTAAGCGAATGATAAATAGAACGCCCAGCTCCCTTATTGTGGGAGCCGTGGCGCTCATGGTTTTCGCACCGAGTGCTTAATCACTCGTCGTTTAGGTTGTTCTCTAGAAGTAGAGCCTGATTTAGAAGAGCGGCAACGCCCTCCTCAAGCTCATGGTTGCTAACAGCCTGTGTTAGCTTAACGCTCTTTCCTAGCAGACTTACCTTTATTGTTACTTGTGTTGTCTTATCTTCACGCATATTTAATCACCTTTCGGTAATCTATAGATGACTTACACATAGTTATATAGGTTATGATTCAGGAACATCTCTGAATTTAGGTAATTTTTTCTCTTCTTTTGTCGGAATCCACTCTATGTGCCCCTGACCATCCGTCTTTTCCTTGGTGATCTTCCTTTCAGCACGATGTCCTTTACCAAAAAGTTCAGCTTTCTTATCGTACTTATCATGTGCGCCGCGGAGTGCTACCGCCTGCTCATTTGACCATGTTATTGCATGTTCTTGATTATCAGTTTGCTCTAATTTCCTTTTGAATCCAAATACTTCATCCCAAGGTTCTCCAAGGCAGACGTGATTTTGGACAACGTGTGACCAATCACAACTGTCGCATATTACTTTGAATAGATGATTCCATGGTTGAGTATCTCCTCTAGCCCCAGTTCTTTTACTCTCGATAACAACAGAATGGAATAACTTAGTCTCAGGATATTCACACATAGGACAGGCAAGTGGATCACCCGTATTCGGGTGGGTCATTACCTCTCCATCAAGGTTAATTTTCTTGTCGGCTATATCAGCACAAATAGGACACTGTCGTCGTGTCTCCCACTCATTCGCTGTAATCTTCTCGTCTGCCACCAGAAATCTCTCCTGTATCATTATCGATTGAGTCGAACATCGCATTCATCAAAGCAGACATTGCTAGGAAACAAACCCCTCGTGGGTCTCCGTCATATTGTATTGCCAATAAACCTGACGAACTTCCTGCGGCAAAGATGAAGTCTTCGACGCCTAATTCTTTCAATTCGTTGGCAAAAGCGTTAACCTTAGCCATCACAATCTCGTCACTCATTGGGAGGCAGTCTCCTTTAGCATAGATATCAAGTATCGCATTCGTGTTAGTTCCTCTTCAAACTGATAAGAGTTGCAGATTTCTAAAACGACATGGATTCTGCCCATATAATTATGTGGGGATTTTTCCCACTCAGAATAGTCTTTTTCGAGGATTTCTTGGATTTCCTCTCTCCTCTTAAGCCAACATATATGGCACACGACAATGGCTTCTTTCACCTTGCGCGTCTTAGTTATCTCTTCGGTCTCTTCCCAGGGTTTACTGGCAAATTCGTCCGAACGATCAGTGACTATTTCAGTGACATATTTCTCATAGAGTGCCTTTTGCAGTACGTGGCTTCTAGTAGTTTTCATACAAATATTGCAGGGCCCACTTACTGTCTTAACATCATCTCTCTCGAATAAAGTCATAATGTTACACACATCCAATCTACCTTAAGTGATGTGGACCTGTTCCGGAACGCTTTTGATTGAGTATGTGGTGCGAAATACGTGGCAGGTAGCTCCGATTCGGAAAAAGTGCAGATGCACGGAACTACAGGTTCTGGTAATATACTGCCAATTTCGGCAATAACTCAAGAAACATCGACTTCTATGTTGTTTACAAGACAGGGTAGAGAAGACTTTGCATCGACTACTCATCCCAGGATGCAGGTGCCGAGCCATACTGTAGCAAAGCAACTACCTTTGCTATGCGGATTGAATGATGTAGTAGCCCAAACAGGCTTTCTCTTAACAGCAGATTCAAGCAATACAATCACTGTTATGATAGGTGGGAAAACTGTTAGTACAACAGATGGTCTCCCGTTAGTAGCAGGACAATCTTTAATGATAGATATAGTAAGACTATCTAAGATATATGCTATAGCGGCAACAGACCCTAGTAGTGGTACTTGTAACTTATTTTGGTTAGATATGTGATATTATGGGATATATGACATCACCTCCAGCACTCGCCGATATAGACGGTGATGGCGACATAGACGGTGTTCTCAGGAGAATCAAAGACGGCACTGGCCTAACAATGACTCTCAGTAACAATATTCTAACAATTGGTACGTCTGGTGGGGTTACTCACTATTCAGATGGTGCGCCATCAAATGGCAATGGAGAGAATGGCGACGTAAACATAGATTACACTAACGGCGACATATATCGAAAAGCATCAGGTTCTTGGTCACTCTTTGAACAAATCCCCAGTATTCGTAGGATTGGTAGGTTTGTCGCAAATTACAGTAGTTCTACTTTCGCAGCAGGTAACTTTGGAGTTTATTCTGGTAAGTATTACTTCCATAAGGCATCTTTCCCAGGTTGTACTACGGTAGCAAATACGGAAGCGTATTTGGCAAGTATCGGTTATACAGTCGGTACGAGACTTATTTTCCAACAAACAGACAACTTAGATAATATAGCGGTGTACAGGGTCACAGACTCCACAATTTATACCGATGGCGATGCGGGTTATGAAACTGGCACAATTGGTACAAATCATGTTGGTTTAGTATTGACAAAAGAATCAGGCGGAACATTCAGTAACGGTAATAAGTTCACAGTAAGATCTACAATGCCGTTAAATTTCATCTTCGACTCCAGTGGTAATGCCACAATTTCAGCAGATTTGAATATAAAGGAGATAATTTTGACCACATCGTCAGGTTCTACTAGCAGTACTAGTACAACCACAATAGACGAATGGGCTATTGCTACGTATAGAAGCGCTAAATACGAATATCACATAACAGATACCGGCGCAAATCCAGATGAATACCAAACTGGGGAGATGATGTTAATACATGATGGTTCTAACTCTAAATATAATGCATATGGGGTAATCTTTACAGGTAGTAGTCCCTTAGGTACGTTCAGTACAGACGTGTCGTCGGGTAACTGTCGGCTCAGATTTACTGCGACGAACAGCAACGCTATGGCGATTAAAGTAGCAAGAAAGGCAATTAAGGTGTGATAAATGGCAAACGAATTCCGTGTAAAGAATGGTCTTATCACACCTAAGATTATCTCTGAGGAATCAGATGGACGGGTTGTTCTAACGCAAACTGGTACGATAGACAATGAGCCAATTATCTTGGCTTTTGAGACTGCAGAAACAGACATGGAACAAGACGATATTATCGGTAAAATATCATTCGCTGCCCCAAGTGAAGGGTCAGGATCAAACGCTCTCTTAGTCGCAGCAGGGATTCAAGCAACGTCAGAAGGAGACTTCGCAGCAAATAGTAACGCAACGAAACTGGAGTTAATGACTGCTTCAAACGGGGCCGCGACTACAAAATTAACTATCTCATCTGCTGGCGCAATAACCGCCACAGGCACTCTGAATGTAGAAGGTGCAACGACACTTGATGGTGCTGTCACTCTTGGTAATGCTACTGACGATGACATAGTTTTCACTGGATACGTTGCCTCCGACATTATCCCAAAGACAACTGGCACCTACAGTTTAGGATCTGGGACACTTGGCTTCCATGACCTACATTTGGAAGATGGCGGTATTATCAACTGGGATAACGGAGATATGACCATAACCCAAATCGGTAACGAAATGACTATAGCTGGAGGAAAGTTAGTCGTTGGTGGTCACATACAAAACGCAAACGAAGATACTTCAACAGGGACAGGAGTGCACCTTGGTTCTGGCGCTATTGCGAAACACCAACTACGAACCTCGGAACTAGCGAAAGATGCCAACACCAACACATTCTACTCTGCACTTTCAATTAACAATACACACCTAAGAACAAGTTCTACTGTAACCGAAGCTGACACTAACGTAACTGCAGAAGAAATGTTCCATCTAATGTTCATTAATCTCAATAATACCAGTTACAATATGTACCACTCAGTTGAAGCACAGTGTCAAGCCCAAGTGAAGGTAACTTCGGGCGATGCCCACAAATATACGTATCAAGAAACAATAAGGGCACAGTATAAGTCAGGTCAAAGCAAAGTAGAGTATTGGACTGTTGATTCGCATTGGCATAATGAAGTCGCTACCAGGAGTACTCCACCAGGAGAATTCTGTGCGCAGAGGTGGAGTGATGGAAGTAATTTATGGTTAGTTATTTCTTATGTTAATTACAAAGCCACTGGAGTAGGCCACACCATCAATGTTGGTGCCAATATCAATGCGCTACAGATGCCGGTAATAGATGAAGGTTGATAAAGGAGGTAATTAAGTATGGCAACACCGGCTTATGGCGATGGGGTTAGGGTTGCAGGTCCTTTGAAAAGCGATCTATTCTCAATCGCTGGTGGTACCAGTGGCGTAGCACTAAATATCACAACTATTGCTATACCCTCGACACCAACCCATGATGTAACTAAGGTCGGAAACTGGTCTACAGCAGGTGTAGCCAGTGGAATGCTTGTTGAAGGAGCCAATATCCTACCAAATACGTATGTAGACTCTCTCAGCACTACAACAATGACGTTGACTAGAAAGCCCACCAATACTACTGGCAGTAACGTCACTAACGCATCTATGACCTTCCATAAAACAGCGGGAGGTGGTCTATCAACTACGGCCAAGATGAGTGGGGTTGAGTTTGCTGCTGGAAGCAATATGACCATCACACCTTCCGCTTCCACTGCTGGTAGACCTATTTACACCATTGCCTCAACTGCAAGCGGGTCTGGAGATGTTTCGGCAGGAACTTCGTTCAACACTGCTGGCGTTCTAATGGCAGCCAGTGGTGGAGGAGCAAAAGAAATAGACGTACCTGGAACAACTCTTACTACAAACGGCCAAGGATTAACGGTAGGTGGAGCATTAGCAGCAACTACTGGAACTTTCTCTAGTACTTTGGAAGCAACTACTGGGACATTCAGTGGTGTTCTCAAAACAGACTCTACGGCTGCTGCAACTTCTATCACTGATGGTGCATTACAGACCGATGGCGGTTTGAGTGTTACTTTTGATGCTGTTATTGGTGATGACATCATTATGATTTCTGATGGCGCGATTATGCACTTTGGTGTGGATTCAGACGTAAGCCTCACCCATTATGCGGATAACGGTCTTTTGCTTAACAGCACAATGAAACTATATTTCGAAGATGGCACCAATTATGACCAGTATATCGGTAGTGCTGGCTCTGGTATAACGGCAATTGCAGCACCTACTGAAATAGACTTAACCGCACCGACCTTGGACATCAACGCAATAACAGAAGTCAATGTCGACACACCCTCGTTTGTATTGACTTCATCGACCAGTGATAAGCCCGATATGGTCATCAAGAACACCAATGACGATGCGACTGGACCATCGCTCACTTTCACACTCGACACAAGTACTAGTGCCGGCACCAACGACGTAGCAGGAACCATTTCTTTCAACGCAGATGACGCTGGTAACGTTCAAACCGAGTACGGAAGAATCCAAGTTAAATCGGCGGCAGTAACGGCAGGCAGCGAACAAGGTCAGATGCTTCTCGGTGTTGCTACAACTGATTCCGGAGCCTATGCAGATATCATAACCATTACTGGTGGGGCTGATGCTGCTGCTTCGACTGTTGTAGTCAAAGGTAATCTTCAAGTGGATGGAGAAACCACTACAGTGAATTCAACTACAGTAACCATTGATGATCTGACTTTCAACATGGCGGCAGATATAACCACTTCTTCAAGTCTAAACGGAGCAGGAATAGTTCTTGGTGCGGCGAACTACGCTAGCGGTTCTTCGTGGTCTGCTGCACCAACTTTGCTTTACGATCACACAGGAACAAGATGGGAGTTCTCTGCTCATGACGTTCAACTCACATCAACCACGGCTTCCACAAGTAGCACAACTGGTGCATTGATTGTAGACGGTGGTGCAGGAATTGCAGGCGACTTGTATGTAGGCGATGACCTTAGATTGCGTTCAAATGCCTCAGTATTCGCTATGGGTCTAGATGCAGATGATTTCTCAATTACCCATGACGGCGATCTTGGTGCAACCATAGCAGGTGCTCCGATAACTATTACCGCAGCAGAAGCCTCTACTTGGTCTACATCAAGTGGCGCATTAACTCTAACATCTGCCGCCGCCGCTACATGGTCTACTGCCGCAGGTGCGCTAACAATTACCTCCGCAGCCGCATTGGAATTAGACGGTTCAACAATTACCCTCGATTCGGCAGGCGACATCGAACTAAACGCTGCAGGCAACGATATCAATCTCCTGTCCGGTGCAACAGCATTCGGATCATTCACTAACAACAGTGGTGTTTTGCAGATAAAGTCTGCAACAGACAAGGAACTTGAAATCAGATCCGAGCGAGACATGACGTTCATCATAGATGACGACGCAGGAGACACAAGCAGTTTCTTTACATTCCAGACAGAAGATACGACGGGTACAAGCCTCACAGGGGTGGATGGGGAGTTAGCTCCAGTAATAACGAAATACATCTCAGGAAGTACTACTTTGGGAAGAACCGAGTATGGTAAGGTCGTTCAAGCCGGTGCAGCAGGAACTAACAACACTCTATTCACATACGACTCTAGTGTCTTTTCAGCCTGCGAAATTCTAATACACACAAAACAAGGAGAGGCAGTGCTCAGCGACGGTCTGCACCAAGTTAACAAAATGATAGTTTGCGCAGCGAGCATGGAAGGGGGCGGAACTGACACTGTTACATTCTCTAATTACAGCATAATATACAGCGACGGTTCTACAGAACTGGCTTCATTTACCGCAACAATTTCTTCAGATACTGTTTCGGTACAGTTCGACGCAACTGATAACGACGTAATCACCTACGCGGTGACATTCTTAGCATGAGGTGATTACTAAAGGCAACAATAGTAATCTTCATGTGGGAGGGAGAGTGAACCTCACATGGCAAACGAATTCAGAGTAAAAAATGGTATAATCAGTCACGGGGATATTGTACCCGATGGCGATAGTACGCGAGACTTAGGTACAAGCAGTCTTTACTTTGCTGAGGCTTACATAGACAAACTTACTACAACCGGTGTTATTGAATTAGGACACGCTTCTCAAACCACTCTCAGTGGTAGCGGTGGAACACTATCTGTTGAAGGCACAGCAGTAGTTCTCGCAGGTGGCGCAAATCACGATGGCTTTTCTGATTTCGTTGCTAATGAACACATAGACCATTCAGGTGTCACGATTACCGCAGGTACAGGAATGACAGGTGGGGGTACAATCGCCGCCACTAGAACCCTCAATGTAATAGGTGGAGACGGCATTACTGCAAACGCTAACGATGTTGCAATAACCGCAGCACAGACTACAATTACATCAGTGTTAAACACAGGTTTGGTTATCGGAAGAGACAGTACAGACCAAATTAAGTTCGGTACAGATAACACCATTCTTTTCAGAGCCAATAACATAGACCAAGTAAAACTCATTGATAACGTGTTCAGTCCGGTGGCTGACAGCGACGTAGATTTGGGAACAACCAGTCTTAGATGGAAAGACGCTTTCGTAGATTCAATAACAGTAACGGGTGCTGCTGATATTGATGGTGCTTTAACAGTAGGCACAGGAACTAATCCAATAAATGCAGGTGTACTAACAGTAGTTAATGATAATGCCGATACTTATGCTCATACATTATTATTAGTGGATAATGAAGATGATACCACAGCAGGGCCAAGTTTATCATTGTATAGAAATTCTGCTTCACCTGCTGATAATGATGTACTAGGTAAAATAACCTTCAATGGAGAAGATAGTTTAGGTGACGCTAGAACCTATTCAAACATAAGAACTGTTTCTTCTGATGTTACAAATGGTACACATGATGGAGTATTACACCTTAATGTTGCTATTGATGGCACTCAAACCGATGTATTAGCAGTAGATAGTACAGGTGGTTACGGCGGTTTAACTCATACTCCTAGTGGAATTAAAACATTAGGAAATGTTGTTAGTGCAACAAGCACAGCAAACAATGCCTATATTACATTACTAACAATTCCTCATGCCAACTTCAAGGCGGTAAAAGCATCTATTCACATTACAGATTCCACATCTAGTGAAGTCCAAACTCAAGAAACTGTTGCACATTATGATGGGTTGGCTGCCAACTACACTAACTATGGCATTATTTATGACGGCGCAGCAGCGATAGGCTCAGTAGAAGTAGATATTAACAGTAGCAGTATACGATTTAGATTCAAGAACACACAAGGCGCAACCAAAAGTATATCAGGTAGCATACACGCGGTGTGCCATCCATGAGGTAATTAAGATGGGCGAACAAACATTTAGAGTTCAAGGGGACAGTGTAGATGCAGACGCCCTGAAAGTCGGTGCATCTTCCGGCTCTATGTCCACACTAAGTGTAAACAGTGACCAGTGGGCTGCGTCGGCAACAGCGGTTCCGTCAACAGCACACTTGAACACTAAAACCACAGCCGGTATCACCGCTGGCCCCTCGGTTAAATTCGCAACTAGGAAAGAACATGCGAGTGGGACTAAAAGAGGCATTAATTACCAACTGCAAGGGAACTATTCTTCCCTTTGGTACGGCCAGTTAGCCCAAAGAGCGGAAGCAGTTCCGATTTACATTCCTCACGACATAGTCATAACAGGTTGTGCTTTTGGTGGTAGGGCGTTAACATCGGGTGGGGTTGCATCTCACAATAGGTATTTTTGTTTTTATAGTGCTGGCGGCTACACCGGCACAAAAAGAAGATATCCTAGTGTAAGAAAGGGTTGGATGAAAGCCAACGTAGGTACGTTAAGTCAAAACTCATTTAGTAATTTCAATGACAATGCCATGGACGATGGCACTGAAGGCAATATATTCGACGACGATGGGGTCAATGTTACCGGCATACCACTGACAGCAGGTTGGTACTGGTTCATCATGGTGGCGGATACTGACTCATACACTGCCGCAAGCCCGGCCACGAGTGTGGCTTTTGGATGCCATGCTGCTGGCTCTATAATGAGCGATAGTATTGCATGGAGACCACCATATCAGTTACAAACAACTAGTGGAAAACAGGGTAATTCCATAGGACTTAAATCCACTGCAAGTGCTTGGCAGCCGACAACGAGTAGCACCTTTACACCCCCTGCAAATATTACTGTGGGCAATTGGAGCGAATGGGATAGAGTCTCAGATAATAATGGCACTTCGGGCTATTGGCACACTAAGGTTTTACTTTACGGAGATGATAGTTGATGGGAGAGCAGGGATTCAGAACGGGTTCAAGTAGCACCATAACTGGAATGGGCGTAGGCCAGACTAGTTTAACACAAGATAGTTTCATGCTATCTAGTGAATCTTTTTCTGCGGCTGACGATAAAATCCCAACCGCGAAAATGTCACAAGACAGAGTTGACACGATGTCATCAGCAGTAGGGTTTCATCAAAAGGTATGGGGAGAGGTCTTAACCACTAACAGTGTAGATTACATTCCAATAGACCCTTCTGTTAGTTTGGCCCAAGGACCTGATAATGACCCCAGCGTTTCAAATGCACCGGGTAACACTTATCTTTATTCTAAACCTCGATTTTACCCTTTCTGCAATAATCAAGAAATGTCTTTGAGGGGAGTATCTTGGAAAGTTTCTCCTGTTACGGATGGCGGTCCACTTTGGTTCTGTCTGTGGAAGAATACACAATCAATTTCTGGTGTTTCAAATGGACCGGGTGAATTATTTGCTTACGTTAAAGCCCATTGGACAAGCAACCCGTCCGTCAACAGTTGTCAAATATATGTCGACGATGGAAATGATGGGTATGTTTTCAATGCCTCGCACGTTAACGGACAAGTCACCATCCCAGTGGGGATGTATTGGTTTTCTATTCATGCACAACAGAATCAAGGTGGGACGAATAGTTATGCCATGATTCAAAACAGATACCAAAATGAATCGAAATGGGCTTACGATGGTGGAGGACAAGGTCTGACTATGGGGTATACAGGGATATCTTATGGTCCAACCGCTGCTGGAATATATTACGATAGTAGTCTCTTAAGTCCCACTTCTTCTTCTTGGACTCCACCGTCCAGTTTTACAGATGCGACTCAATGGAAAATAAGTAGTGCAGATAAGGGTCCGTATGAAATGGCGTTTTTGATGTTGTAGGTGATATAATGGGATTAAAAACATTCAGAACAGAAACATTCCATCCGAACAGTCTGTTATTAGGCAACAAAACAATTACCGGCATCCTAAGTTCTGACGACGACACAGTCGATAGCGACAACTACATCATGGCGACTGACCATATTGACACACTAATAAGTGCTAAGGGCTCGCCTCACATTCAAGCATCCGATGGTTCTGTGGACAATTACATTCACACCGATGGAACAAAATACAGAGCCATACAGCCGTGGGCGGTAGGGCAAGCATGGAGCGGTAGTGCCAAAAACTACGGTGGATATGCTGAAATGTTACCAATGTATATTTCCGAGGATACGGTGGTTAGAGGATTTCAATATCAATGTTACAATGGGTCCACAAACTCAGGTGACGATTACATTTACCTGTGTTTTTATGAAGCAGACAATGGTGCAGATGATGCGACAAATGTTAGAAACTTTCCCAACGCATTAGTCGGCTACATAGTTTGTCAGAATCCCGATGGTGCATCAAGTGGATATGTTTACTATTCTTCTGTCGCCATAACCAATCAAGGAACCGGAGACATGACCACCAATACTGATGCAAAGATTTTCAATGCGTCGGGCACTGCCGTTTCTTCATTGTCATTTTCGAAAGGTCACTATTGGTGCATCACCACCTCAAGTCTCAATTCAATCTGCTTAGGTAGTTGGAGTTACAATCATAGGCTAATACCACGGATATTTAGATTAGGAGGACAGAGTACAGGTTACGCAGCCAATGGGTACAAGATAAATCCAAGCCAATCTTCTTACAATCCGGACTATTCTGGTGGTCAATGGCTGACAACATGGACTGGTGGGACTGCGAATGGTAAAGGCGACGGGTCTTGGACACCTCCCAATCCATTCGATGTGGATGATGGTGGGAACGCAAGTGCCGCACATATCTATTCAGCGTTTCAAGATTACTATAATATAAATTATCCTAATGTAAAATTATTATGTGACGGGTTGAGTTGAGGTGTTGGAATAAATGGTAGAACTATATGTAAACGGAGTAAGAGTAGATGCAGATGACCACATGACGTGGGATGAAGTAAGAGGGATGAGAGACATGCTATTGGCTCGGTCTGACAAATATATGATAAGTGACAGGTTTTCCTTACTATCCGAAGAAAGACAAACCGAACTTTTGGCATACAGACAGACATTGAGAGACCTACCGCAAGACTACGACACAATTGATGAACTAGAAATGCCAACCGAATTAGATTGGGTTGCAGAGTAGCGAAATTAGTCGAATAGACTTACATCTTGCTTAGGAATAGTTATATCGTCGGGAATAACGACCTTACTTTATGACTGAGGACGAGATAGAGCAAAGCCCACCAACAATTGACCTACTAGATGAGAGATTCTCCGGGGAAGTCGAAACGGCTGGACTGACGCTGTAGATTGTTAAACATTGACCTTAACACTTATAGTAATAAGTAAGTTTGACTTAATTCATGCCAGACGGCGATGAAGCAGCAAATGAAGTACAAACAGAAGCGGAACAACAGATTAATCTCTTAGATCCAACCTTCCGAGAGGAAGTGAATGTAAATTTGACTAGAGGTCAAAGTATATTCGTTTATCGCATCTTAGAGTCCAATATACGACCACAAGGATTCGAGATGATTGAGTTTTCCATGGACCTACTAAACCGATTCAAGACAGTGTTAGAAAGCGAGCCAACGCCCACCGTTACCGAGGGACCAGTTGTTATCGGCGGAGGAACGCCAGATATTGAGGCTTTCAAGACCGAACAAGCGAAAACAGCACCAAAAACCGGAACCTCTTTCGATATGAGTCCAAAGTCCTCAATAGGTGAATAAGATGGCACAAGCAGTAGATGCCAAGCAACAGGCAGCGACAGTAACAGCACACCAGATTAACATTCAAGTGGCCAAGCAGCTAGCAAACCTGGTAAGGTCAACATTGGGTCCATATGGTATGGATAAGGAAATGGTCGATGCCGCAGGCGAGGTTGTAATGACCAACGACGGTGCAACAATCCTAAAAGCGACTAAACTAGGTCATCCTACTGCAAAGATAATCACAGAAGTCGCACGCACACAAGAGGAGAACTGCTACGACGGCACTACCTCTAGCGTTGTAATCACAGGAGAACTGATGGATAAGGCATCAGGACTATTGGATAAGAATATTCATCCAACAAGGATTGCAAAGGGATACGTCATGGCCAACAGAAAGGCCCAGGAGTGCCTAAAAGAAATTTCAATCACTGTTAACGACGAATTACTACTGGCTGTTGCTAATACAGCAATGACTGGTAAGAGCGTCGAGTCTGAGCAGGATGCTCTAGCAAAGATTGCTCTTGCCGTAGTCAAATCAACTACTCTAGATAATATAAGCATCGTAAAGAGACCTAACGGCAAGGTTAGTGAGTCTATTGCTATAGCCGGCCTGCTAATTGACCGGGAGAAGATGACCCATGATATGCCTAATGAGGTAAAAGATGCCAAGATTGCATTGATTAGTGTAGACATCACACTTCCAGAGTTTGCACAGCAGTTGCAGATACAGGTTAGTGACAATACGGCAGTAAAAGAGTTCATTGAGAGTAGAAAGTTACAACTCAAGGAGATTGCAGATGTTATTCTTGCAAGCGGGGCAAATGTTGTACTCTGTAAGAGAGACATTGACCCATTCGTTGCAGAGATTTTTGCACAGAAAGGAATCTATGCGTGCCGAAGAGTCGCAATGAGCGATATGGAAGCTATCTCAAGAGCCGGAGAGGGAAGGATGATTTCCTCTATTGATGGAATTAAGGAAGGAGACCTTGCAACAGTGGACTTGTTAGAAGAGATAGCCGTTGGAGAGAGACCTCTTATCAAGTTAACAGGCACACCTTCGAAGGGTTCTGTATCAGTTTTACTTAGAGCGCCCACACATACAACCGTTGAAGAGGTTGGTAGGGCCTTTGACGATGCAATAGGCGTTGTTAGCGTAGCAATAGAAGGCACACAAGTAGTTGCAGGTGGTGGAGCACCGTATCTGTATATATCTAGGCAGTTGAAGGATTTCGCTACTTCTGTTAGTGGAAGAGAACAGATGGCTGTCGAGGCTTTTGCCCAGGCATTGGAGATAATTCCTACTGCCTTAGCTGAAAATAGTGGTTTAGACCCACTCGATACTCTTATCAGTCTTCGCCAACTCCACAGTGATGCAGCCGGACACTCCTCAGGGGTGGACGTGGAGAATGGTGGAGGAGTAAATATGCTAAAAAAAGGTGTTATAGAGCCTGTTGATGTAGTATCACAGGCTTTGGATAGCGCTACGACAATTGCAGCACAACTACTCCGCATCGATAACATCATCGAAATGCGAACAGGACCGGAGATAGGAGAAGATGGATTCCAATACTAGAGATAAAGTTGAGAGTGCTCTCACAGCCTTGAAAGAGACTGGTGTAAGTTACCTCTTAATGGTTCAGGACGACCACGGAGTTGCTATATTCAGCAACGACAAGGGAGATCGTCTCTATATTGTAGAAAAGGAGTGATTAATTATGCCAATAGACCCAACTAGAAACCCGCTAACAGACGCCCTATTTACTCAGACTGCGCCCACGCAGTATCAGGAGATGACAAACGAAGATATTACTCAGATGCAGAAAGAACAAGAGAATAGATTAATTGGATCAATGATGGTTCAGTCTATTTTCCTTGCAATGGCTCTTATGCTCTATGAGACTTGGTCATGGGGCAAATTTGATGCTGTATGGCAATCTGCATTATTATATGGTATGCTTGCTTTCTGTTTCCAAGCCTCACTGTACCTGCTTTACAGGACAATGTTTGAGGATTCCACCAACTACAGACGTAATATCAAGCGCATGAAGAATAAGAATAAGCGCAGAATGGCTCAAATCAAGTACGAAGTGGACAAGCAACGTACAGAGTGGATGCTAGAGCAGCAGATTAGTCAGTTTAGGTCTAGTGCAATGATGGCACAAGCAGATGGAGTCATGTCTCCACAGGAACAAGTGATTCTGCAAAATCAATACCAACAAGTTCAGCAGCTTGATCAACAAGTACCGCAAGTAAATGCTAACGTACACTATGATTTAGATGCGCTAGCAAAGCAATTAGGGCTAGATAGACTAGGTTCTTTGCCCACAAGCCCTTCTCTAAAGATTAATCAAGCCCCTTTAGCATCATTCCAGGTTCCTCAACCACCAAAGCCGGAAGCATTGGACCTGGATCCGACGAACTAATACAATGCGAGGCTACAACAGGGATGGGAACAAGGTGCGAAAGAATGACAAGGTCAGGATGGTGTCACCAACATGGGCCTGATCTTCAATGATGAGAGAGACGAACAGCAGCAAGCAATGATGCAAACGACTGCTATCGGACTCACTTGGCAATATAGGTATCTTACAATCAAGTGGGCAGTATATTGTGTGGCGGCTAGCGTTGGATCTTTTGCTTTAGCAGCAATACTCGACTATACCATAGTCGGCACAACAGAATATGACGGGCTAATAGACTGGGCCATAGAGGGTATAAAGAAGTGATATCATGGCATCAGCAGACATTCTTATTGCGCATGGTATTTGGCGTCTGATGAATAAAATAATGACTTTTGTTCCTTATGATGTTAGCGTAATCGGCGCATCAGGAACTGGTAAAACTACTCTAGATATGCAACTAACCACACGGGGAGAAATAAGAAAACTAAGAGATGAGGATCGAACTCACCACCCAACAAATTGGTTAGGGTCTTACAAAATGCCTCTAACATCCAGAAAGAAAGTTACATCTGATGGCAATTTGGCAAAGACAATAGTCTCCAGAGATATAGGAGGGCATATACAGTACCATTCTACATGGCTAAGAGATATGATAAATAGGAATAGTAGTAGTGTTATACTAGTAATAGACGATAGACATATCAAAGATCCTCATAATGTAGATAACCAAACTGCCTTAGGCTATCTAGTAAGAGGTCTATCCGACAAAAAGAACATTCCAAAGGGTCTAACATGGAAAGGTTGGTGGCGAGCAAAGAACTATTATCCACATAGAATCATAATTTTGGCTAACAAAGCCGACGAGTGGATGACCGATGAGGATCACAACATATGGGAGAAGGGTTTTATTTCCCGTCACAATATCTTTAATGTATTTAGACCAGATCTATACAAACTTCAAGCAATGAATATTCCTGTTTACATGGACGCTATTAGCGCACGCTATGGGTGGAATGTACAGGAAGGACTTTACAAGGGGTTAACAATATGACAAACAGAGAAATATTAGACGCAATGCACAATCCGGCACTACAAGAAGGCGGGTATAATGACGTAGTTACACAGGTTGACTTCAGATTATCTGATCACCCTAGCCCAAGAAAGGCCAGAAAGAAGAACATTAAAGCTGCCATGAACGCACTAAAGCCCAATAAGCGGTTTATTTTAACACCAAAACGGTGGTTTAGAGGTAAGTTCAGGCACAGTAAACCCCACGAATGCGTCATAGACGGTATTGATTGTAAGAATATGGACTACGGAGACCTATTTGATGAGTACTTTAGGAATCCAGTTACACTAGAAGTAAAACCATTTGAACCTACAGCAGGAGTTCTACCGGGTCGAGGTAGGGACTTGAAGGGTACATACTGCCCTCAACACATGATGTTGTATCACAATCTAATGGAATGGATAGATCAAGAAGAGGAAGAAGATCCCGGTTTCTTCACGAAGATGGCTAAGAAAGGTGTCGCATTTGTACCGATTATAAGACCCGCACCAAAGGAAGAACACCCTCTAATAGTCAAATGGACCCCTATATTCCAAGAAGCGTTGAGAGACGGCATACAGATACTGCATTATAAGAACCCGATTTCAATGGAAAATGACATAACTATGCTAGTTTTCGACAACCGAGTACTAGCACAGACTGCACCCAGGCAGAATACAATGTCAGATATGGATATGGCCGAATACTACAAGGTATTAGAGCAAATGCCGAGTCAAAGATGATGGAAACCTTCAATACAAAGAGTGTGTGTGGATAGAACATGGGATTGTTTGGCAGCAGCAAATCACAACCGACCGCACTAACTATACCTGGAGTAGGTGGAGGCTTTAATCCAGATCAGATGGCTATGTTCCAACAGGCCGCAAATGACTCCGGTCTATCGGCAATGGGAATGAATATGGTAAATGAGATGACCGGTGGAGGCATCAATACTGATGAAATCGAATTGATGTACCATCTTATGGCACGTCACCCTAATGAAGTAGACCTATTTTTAGTGCAAAACCCTGCATTCTTATCAGGTCTTGCAGAACTTATTTCAGTGGTAATGCGTAAGGAACTATACACATGGTTCAATTCAGAAGCAATAGCAGCAACAGTAGACCCTGCAAAGGCATCAGAACTAGGCTATTCGACTATCACACAAGAGAATATAGACGCAATTGTGACAAATATGGTGCAAGGAACCGATTCTACAGGCATGGTAAATACTCCTCAACAGAGGATTAACGCAGCAGATGCGGAGGCTATCGGCCTAATTAACCAACACAAGTACGGTATGCAGATGGGCCAGATGGGTAATCAGATGCAAAATCAGCAACAGGCTTACCAACAGCAACTAATGCAACAGCAGATGATGGCCCAACAGAATCAAGGACTAGGCGGTGCGCTAGGTAATTTCGGCTCAAGCCTACTTAGAGGCTCACTAGGTCTACCACCTTCGCCACAACAGATGTATGGACAACAGCAATATGGCCAATATCCGCAACAGCAGGGTATGTACGGACAAACCCCACAGATGCAGTAATCCTCCGAACTGCTTAAGTTAGCCAACCATGTGCGAAGCATAGATGGTAGGTAGTCGTACTCATCAACACACTATTTCTAGAGCCTTTGGGGCTACTGAGAATGGGTCTATGCCAGCGTATGCACCAGCAGGAGAAATGGCCCAATATAACCCTACAGCGCATATTAAACATAAAAAAGTAACAGCATTGGGAGAAAGTTATAATCCAGTTCAGGCTTTAGGCGGAGCTGGAATGATAGCAGTGGGTATGATTTACTTCGGATTAGGATTTCCAGGGTCTGAAAGCGTTATAAATTGGACCAAAAAGAGAATAGAACAACCATATGAAACTACACAATACACTATGCTAGGTATAGGGGCAGCAGTCCTCGCAGTAAGGGCTTATAGGTAGGCGTGAAAATGAGTAGTTTCCACAGGCAGAACCTATATTCTGGTGCATCCGATGATATGGGAACGGATTTCTCCGGGTTCTTAGGAGATATACCACAGATTGATCCAAGTGATATTAACTCACAGGCTCATCAACAGTCAAGAGCAGCAGAAGAGGGACCAAAGGTGACTCAAAGATCAAGGGGAAAACCCTCTAACGGTTCCAGTTCTAATGCATCAGGTACGGTTGGATACGTAATGCCCAATCCGCTGATGAATAACGAACCTGATAATCCTCCGATTTACTACGCATTTAGTCCATTTTGGGCCGATGATGACGGGTTGGCACCAAAGGCGGCAGCAGTTTCCAAGACTGTTGGCACAGTTGGGATGATTCTTAGTGGTACTTATGCAGCCGCAAAAAGGGCAGATGGTGGTTCGCCTGCTGCAAAAGCAGCTTTCTATGGTAGTTCTGCATTATACATACACCCAGTATTGGGCTTAAATCACGGTTTGATGAAGGCTATACCAGGCAAAGAGCACTGGATTGCCAAATATCCGAGATACGGAGGCATAGGAATTGTACACGTAATAGGTGCTTACGGATTCTATAAGCTAGTTAGGAGGCAGTTTTACTGATGTCTGGTTGGTTTGACGGCTCAGGTCGCGGCACAAGTGACGCATTTTATGGCATAGGCGCAGGTCATCGTGGCAGAAGAAACGCACAAAGGCAAAGATATGACCGAGGTTTCGGTGCTTCGACTGGTGAAGGACTAATGCAACAACCTAGCAACGGCGGCGCTCCTGGCCCCGACTCTAGTATAGATTATAACGGCTATACTTTGAACTCTTATAGCACACCGATTGGCTGGGTTACCAAGGTAGTAATGAATGGCGTTATGCAGACATCCTTCGTAAACGCGTCAAAGGGAGCAACAGTTAACGATTCAAAGGACTGGGTAGATGTAAAGGTATACGGTGTAGATGACGGCGGATGGTCAGAACCTGTGATTATCGCAGACCCTCCTCCATTTGTACCCCTCTCTATGCCTGCTGACTTCGTCATAGGTGGGAGAACTTTGAGGGCATCCTACAATTATCAGTCTCAAATGTACTATGTAACTATGTTTCAGGGGACTGCAACACTGGAATCAACAGGGTTCCTTCAGGCCCAAGGACAAGCAGCTTTAACAAAATTCAATGAATGGAAGGTTATATCGGAACAGAGAGCAAATTACGATGTTCAAGAGTCGCTTTCAGTCGATAAGGGCGACTATAGAATAGACTTAGTAGTGACACAAGCTGCTAGCATCTCCGGTTTCTTCAATGGAATACTGAACGTCTTTGGGTTAGGAACTACAAATAGTTCTACAGCCCGTCATACTGCCTCAGTGCCACAAAATATGAGGCGCAATACGACCAATATGGCAGGGAAATCCGTAAATTTGGGAGTTGCTGAAGAGCCATTAGATCCACAAGGATACAACACGCCACCAACTAGTGACTGGAAATCGATGCCAACTAAGACTTTCGCGGTTAAAGTAACAGGTTTCGGAGAGTCGCATACAGCAGGGAACAATGGGAACGCCGTCGTCATCAAAGATACAGGCTACAGTACTTATCCTGAAGCAAAGGCAGCATACGATACTGAGGTAGCAACCATTGAAAATAACCCCGCCCACTATGATGATCCTAATGCTCCTCCTGAAATGCCAATAGATCCAGTAGATGGAAACGGTGGAGATACTACCGGAAATGGAGGTGGATCTGATAACTACAATGGAGATTATGTTGATTCAGGTCTAGAACAAGCGGCAGCGGATGCAGCAGCGGCGGCAGCAGCCCAAGCAGCAGCGGATGCAGCGGCACAAGCAGCGGCAGAAGCCGCATTCTTGGCGGCCAGTAATGCATCTGCAGTAGAACAAGCAGAGGCACAAGCAGCGGCAGAAGCCGCAGCAGAAGTAGCCGCAGCGGCAGCAGCGGCAGCAGCGCAACAACAGTTTTCAGAAGAAAGCGCTGCGTCGGCGGAAAATTACAATGCAATGACAGTTGATATCCCGGCGACCTACCAAACCCAGACTTACACGACTACGGTCCCAGCAGCGACTTCTTCAAGTAGTCCATTATTGGACAACAAAGTTCTCCTGGGAGCAGGTGCAGTTACTCTCGTAGCAGGTGCATACCTACTTTCCAGGAGGGATTGAATGAAGTACGATTACTCAATGAGTGATGGCGATTTCTATCGAACTTATGGTATGAGTCAAGAACAGGCAGCCGCATCTGAATCTAGTATGGATTCCTGGGGAGCAACAGAGTATGTCGTGTTAGCAGGTACGGCAGCATTACTTTGGTATGCATTTACCTACAAGAAACCTAAAAAGTACAAATTTAAGTCGCTTTACAAGGAAGCACCGGTCGCTGCGGCCTTCAAATATGCTTAAGTAAGTAGTAATGGTGGGAAGTATATGGCAAAGAGTGGATTAGACCAAGTAATAGAGTTCCATAAAGACAGCCCGACTGCTGTGATTATAGGAAAGACCAAGGTCAAGAGAAAGGAACTTCTTTCTAGATTTTGGTATGGTAACGGCTCAAAGAAGAAAGGCGTTAAGTCGGCGACAGGTAACAGTATATACAAACTTAAACTCCAAGGAGGTCCGGGTGACACTGTCAAGTACAAGAAGAAGGATGGAAAGATGGGTACTGCAAAAGGCGGTCAAGTTATCCATGTTGGCGATGATGATCTCTGGAAGCAATTTGCCAATGGTAAAAAGAAGATAGCGATGATGGAACTTATGACTCTCGCAGCAGTCGACTTAGTGTGAACCTAACTGATCATGCGTGGCGTCAGAAAAGACTACATCGCGGGCAGAGTTCCTGAGAATAGGAAATGTGCAATTTGCAAAAACGAAGTTAAGACATTGTATGCAGACAAACTCTGTGGCAAGTGTTATTTGGCGAAAAAGCGCAAAGAACGCAAAAAATGATCCAAATTCTAAACCGAAAATATGGTTTTGACGATTATTGCCGTTTTAACGACATCTGAGGCACTTCTTGTTCCAGGCTAGCAGTACCACCTTTTTTCTCTACAACGGCCTATAAGGCATACTCCAGAGGGACGTTTTTTCAGATCAGGCGAAAAATTTCTTGATTTCGCGATTATAGTAGATATGAGCCGACGAACCCCAAAATGATACCTAATCCCATCAATACCTGAACAATTCTCCAGTTGAAAATCAAATCATCCTTCATCTCGTCTATTTTGTTTAGGACCAACTCCTTGTCTTCGTCGTTCATGTTGACTGTCAAGTTGATGTTGCTAGGAATCAGTCCTTCCAGGAATCCTGTAGACTTCTTTACAGGATTAGTTTTCTTTCGTTGCTTGACATTGCTTTTCATGGTTGGATGGGTCCCCTGTTTACCAGAGTTCTTCAACTTGTAATTCAACCTTCGCGTTTATTAACAGAAAGTCCTTTCTAGAAAAACCATAGGATTCGTACTTGTGGAACTTTTTTGAAAAGAAGTCTTCTGGAGTCTCTGTACCTAATACTTCTATGAATCTAGTAATGTGTGTAGGAGCTAGAATATCGGGGATACAGCCGTTTTTCATCCTTACCTCAGTCCAAAAAGGAATTTTTGAGTCAATGAGCAGGTTACATATCTCGAATATACGGACCCGGTGTTCATTGGTATGGTCGACATTCATCCTAATGCAGTTCATGGGAGTCTTGTAACTCCTATCTACGTGCTCCCGAAAGAAGTCATTGACTATCTTTTGGTCGCTTGAGCTTAGTTTCATTCTTTGTTCCGCCAATAGTTGAGAATTCCGTAGATCTTCCATGTATCTAGTTTCGTTCTCTTTGCAATTTCGGACACCGACATACCACTTTTCTGCCAAGATAGTATATTATCGAGTATAGGTTTCTCTGAAGATTCAGGCACCAAAGTGCCTTCGGTGCTTCGTACATAGCCATAGGGTATGTTTCCTGATGGTTTATGGGAGGCTTTAATTCCATTACGGATATTGAGGCTTCTTATTTTCTTGTAATACTCGCCTGATTTGAGGACTTGACAGAGTTTCTCTGCAGATCCACGACCCCTAATCCATGGAGTATTGATACAATATAGGCTAGTATTACTCATAGCTTTGATTTGTTGTTCAGTCAATCCATCTATAGAGTATAGTAATACACCATTATAGTTAGATATATCTGCTAGTAGTTCTTCTATACCATTAGGGATATTCTCCCATCCATCAGCATAGAATTCGTCTATTACAACATCCACTTCTTGAGCACTTAACTCCGTATATTGTACCATTTCATCGAAATCATAGGTCTTTCCTATGGGTTTGTACAAGTAAGCAGCGATTTTTGTCATTACTTCACTTCCTTAATGACGGTCTGACACCATTTTCCTTCTGAGAAAAAGGCTGCTCCCACGCAAATCCATCCCTTTTCCATGGCCAAATTGACCTCTTCCTCTAAGTCATCAATTGAGTATTTGTTTACTAATGCATATCTCATAATTCATTCCCCTCTTTGTCGTATACCTTCTTGCCTTTCATCATTTCAGCATAGCCCTTTTTCCATTCTAATGCCACAACGTCAATAGGTTTAGGGATGCCCAGGTCGCAGAATTCGTGCAAAGTAGTCTGTCGGCTATTCTCAGTAGTCAATGTTTGGCTCAAAAATACCCACCTCGGAACTGCTCATACCACCACAATGCCATTAAACCTACCATAAATGATGCGATTGTTATGGATGGATATTGGATAAAAAGGACATCTCCTAGATATTCATATGGATATAGAACGCCGAGTCCCTCGCTGGCTGCACCAGCACTGGCAAAAGCGCAGATTATACTGAGTAGTATAGTGTATCTAGCGACTTCTTCAAAGTCTATTGAGCCTGTAAAGGGATCTCTGACCATCACACGTTCCCCTTTTTCCTCTCATAGTGGAGCTCTACTAGAGATTCGCCACACAAAGCAGCGCCAGCAAGTGCCCAAAAGAAGTCTCCAGTAAAATTGGTATAACCTAGAACGTTGCACGTGGCCAGCGTAGTTAGCAAAAACCCGCTCATGAGAATCCATTCGTAACGAAAAAGTAGTCTTCTGGGTAGTTCGTAAAGTTCGTAATTCATCTTCTGAACTACTTCGTTCAGTTGAACCCGTTCTAACCATTCATTTGCCCTCTTTTTCATCCTTCTCACCGTCATATGGGACAATAATTCCAATCCCTCTTTCATTGTAATTATCTATAAGCACTCTCAAAAGCGTCTCCAGAGTCTCCTTTCTATCCTCGTCTTCCTCGACCAAGTACTGTTCGATTCTGACACATAGTACTCCTACACCACTTTTGTAGTATTGGCACCACCATACAGGGTCGTCGATTTCGTAATCTTCTATTTTTGCGTTCTTTATTTTAACCATTTCTTCTTTCTCCTATCGTATTCTCGCTTTATTCTAAAGTACTCTTCCCATGTCACTTCATCACCGGCCATTTATTGGACGTTCCACAATTAGGACATATACCATATTGGAGTAATTTATTATGGCATTTATTGCATTTCACGTTAGTCATTACTAATCCTCCTTATTTACTATTTTTTCTAAAACAATTGACCCTATGTAGAATAAAATAATTCCTATTGTTAATTCCCATATCATTCACTTTTCCTCCTGTAATATCCACGTTTTCGCATTTTCCTGCGGCTCACCGGGGAAGTAGAGTTTGATTTTCTTTGATGTAATCCATCCTACAATGGGCCTATCATTTGTACTTCGGGACATTTACTCTTCCTCCTTGAACGTGTAGTCGATT